>Ga0315283_10000121_pt1 | contig 46298 bp, 65 predicted proteins | sample YL17G09_0_MG_FD_204541 | JGI IMG/M metagenome (GOLD analysis project Ga0315283, IMG submission 204541) | Sediment microbial communities from Yellowstone Lake, YNP, Wyoming, USA - YL17G09_0 | ecosystem: Environmental > Aquatic > Freshwater > Lake > Sediment | place: USA: Wyoming | collected...
CCGCGCCGACATCGAAAATTGTGGGATCTTACGATTATGTAACAGTTACCTTTGCTTAGGCGAACAACGCGCCGAAATCTAACGCTCCTACCATGTCATACATGTTGGCATGATGCGATGTAGAAGCAATGAAAACGCAAACCGTAGGGATCTCGCGGGCCTTCATTGGAATCTGAATAGTTCTATGTTTAAGCATATTTGGTAATGGTCATTGAATGGCGAGCTAATGGCGCCGGCGTGCGAATTCAATGGCTTGTGACAACGCCACAACGTCCTATGTAGGGACGGAATGCTGACGATCGCGTATATCGGGAATTACCGCCACTCGCATTGCACTGAATGCCACGTGTCGAAGACGTTGCAGTCTTTGGGCTGCGATGTCATCCAGTACCAGGAGGACCAGTACTCAGCGGAGCAGATCCTCGCCTCGCTCCCACCGAGCACCGACCTGATCCTCTGGTCGCGGACATGGGGCCTGCGGGACAAGGGCGGGGAGATGATCATCCGAGCGGCCCCTTGCGTGACCGCCGCGTTGAGCCTGGACCTCTACGTGGGCCTTGAGCGGCAGACCTGGATCGATGAGCATCCGTGGTGGAGGAGCACTCATGTTTTCACCGCCGACGGAGGGCATGAGGAGTTCTGGAAGCAGCGGGGCATCAACCACCACTGGCTTCCGGCCGCGGTCTACGATAAGGAGTGCTACCTCGCCGAACCCATCGAGAAGTATTCAGCTGATGTCGCTTTCGTCGGGGTGACGAGAAGCTATCATCGAGAGTGGCCTTATCGGATGCGGCTTCTTGAGTGGCTGCGGAGCCAATATGGTACGCGCTTTTTGAAGATCGGCTTCCCGCTCGTGAGCATCCGCAACAACGAGCTGAATGAGCTCTACGCGAGCGTGAAGATCGCGATCGGTGACACGCTCTGCCTGGGCTTCCAGCACCCGAACTACTGGAGTGATCGGGTCTACGAGACGACGGGGCGCGGAGGCTTCATCATTCACCCGTTCGTCCCCGGGATGGAAAAACACTTCGAGAACGGAAGGCACCTAGTCTTCTACCAATACGGAAACTTCGAGCAGCTCCGCGAGCTCATCGATTACTACCTCAAGCACGACGACGAGCGCGAGAAGATCCGCCTCGCTGGCCATCTGCACACGAGAACGAATCACACGTACAGGCATCGGATGCGCGAGCTTCTCGCGACGGTGTTCCCTGGCCTCGAGATTCCCCGAGAGGGGATTGAAACACTGAGATGATAAAAAGGGGCGCAAGCGGATCGTGATAGTGGCCACTACAACGGTGCGTCGCTGGGTATACCCGGCGAGGGACTAAGCGAGGTTCGAATCCTCGCGCGCCCCCCAGGAGAGAAAATGTTCCCGAGAACGATCACAGCTTATGAGGGCAGGAATGTGTTCTGCCGCGACGAGGCCGATATCAAGGTCGTCGCTGAGATGGAGTCGGATGTCTACAGGCTGAATTCTCATCGGCTGAGTGGACTGCCGATCATCGACTGCGGCGCGAACATCGGAGCCTTCTCGCTCTTCGCGCGGTGGAAGTCGCCAAAGGCGCGGATCGTCGCTCTCGAGCCGGATCGAGACAACTTTTCGATCCTCGAGAAGAACGTCGAGGGGACATCGATCGAGATCGCGAATCGCGCAGTGATGGGGCATCACGGTGAAGTCGCGATGGAGCCAAGCTCGAACACCGCTTGCAAAGCTCACTATCTCCTCCCTCCGAGTCCGATCGAGGAGTGGATGCTCGACGTCTCCCTCGTCAACAGCCTCCCGCCGACGTGGAGCAAGGCCGAAGCGATCACCCTCCCCGAGGTCTTCTCGATCTATGGGCTCGACGAGGTCGATGTTTGCAAGATGGATATCGAGTGTTCTGAGTATGGAGTGATCGAGAATACTCCGTCGGATGTGCTGAAGAAAATCCGCTACCTCGCGCTCGAGCTGCACGCTCATACTCCGACGGTGTTCGGGAAGCTCCTTGCGAAGATGACGCTGACGCATCACGTCGAGACGTTGGGGTCGTACATGTTCTCAGCTTATGCGTGGTGCAGGCGATACAACCTCTGACAGCCAGGACGTTCGTCGTCGGAATAGACTATGCCGGAAAGCCAGACCGACGACGGGGAAGCGAAGGGGGCCGCGCATCCTCCGAGCGAGCGAGGTTCGAGTCCTCGCACGTCCGCCATGGTAGCTCTCAGCCAGCAGCCCGCGCCCAAGGGCATCGACCTCCGCCTCGGTGATTGGCGCGAGACGATGAGCGATGTCGTCGTTGACACGCTCATCACAGACCCTCCCTATGGCGAGCGCACGCATGCGGCGAACACCGTCGAGAGCCTGAACGGTGTGGGCATGGTGCGGGCGAGCGGTGCGGTAGACCCGCCGAGGTACCGGCGCGCTCTCGTCTATGACTCGTTCACCGCCGAGGACGTGGTCGAGTTTGTCTCATCGTGGAAAGACCGCGTGGGAGGGTGGTGGTGCATCTTCTCCTGCTCGGATCTGGCGCACGTCTGGCGAGGAGCGCTTGAGGAGATTGGGCTCTTTGCCTTCGCGCCGATCGCATGCGTAGCCAGCGGTGGAACGGTGCGCCTGGCCGGCGATGGGCCGGCAAACTGGACCGTCTATCTCAATGTTGCCCGACCTCGGCACGCCCCCTACAGCAAGTGGGGGAGCCTCCCCGGGGCCTATATCATGAGGGGGCGCGACCCGGATCCGATGTGTCGTATCGGCGGGAAGAGGATCGACCTGATGCGCGCCGTCGTTCGGGACTACACGAGGCAGGGTGACCTCGTCGGCGATCCTTTCGCTGGTCATGGGACGACGCTCCTTGCCTGCGAGGCCCTCGGGCGGCGCGCTGTAGGATCGGAGATCGAGCCCGAGGCGCACGCGATAGGGCTGGAACGGATTGCGCGAGGGAATCAGTTAGGACTTCTTTGATCGTGATCCCTCTCTACATCATCGGCGATTCTCACACTCGCCTCTACTTCTCGACGACGAACAGAGCCGATCCACTGATCGTGCAAAGGGAGGTCGTCGGCCCCTGCGAGTGCATCTCGGAGACTCGCTACATCTATGCGGGGATGTCTCTTGGAGGATTCTCCGAGGAGACCGCGAGCAGCGAGGAGAGGGTCTTTCTTGGGCACCTCGCCGAATACCTGCAAGGGAAGACCTTCGACAATGTCGGGCTCATCTTCGGCGAGGTCGATATTCGCTGGCATGTCGTCCGCGAGCTGAAGGAGAAGAAGCTCGAGGAATCTCTCGGGAGCCGCCTGGCCGTTTACGAAGCTTTCATCGCCCGCGAGCTGGCTCCTCGCGTTGCTGGCAAGATCGTAGTCTTCGGCGGGATCCCTTACTCTCGTCGATACTCCGAGGCTGTGAATCATCCGGATGGGGTTTTGAACGTCTACGCGAGAAGGCTCGACGAGACTCTCTCTCTCATGTGCGCGGCTCATAGGTGGTATCACCTCTCGATCTTCGACGAGGTCTTGGGGCCGGATGGGTATCTCGATCCTCAGTACCTCAACCGAGACGAGAGCGAATGTACGATCCACCTCGAACCGAGCCTGACGAAGGCAATCGTCGCTGAGAAGCTGAATAGGATCTTTGATGGGTCAACGAATCATCCTTGAGCTCGGGTCGGGAGCGAATCCCTTTCATCAGTCATCTGATGAATCTCGCGTGATTCACCTCGATTGCGTCGAGGGCCCTCACGTCGAGCTGTACTGCAATCTCGAGCACGGGATCCCCTTGCCTTCAAACTCTGTCGACGAGGTCCTCGCTATCGACGTCCTCGAGCACCTGCGGGACATCGTGGCGATCGTCGATGAGATGCACCGCGTTCTCGTCGATAAAGGTCGTGCAACGATCCGCGTCCCTCAGTTTGGGACCTACAACCACGTCACCGACCCGACGCACGTGAGAGGTTTCTCAGAGGACAGCTTCGATTTCTTCGACGACGAGACACCGCTCGGTAAGGGCAACGGCCGGATCTATACGTCGAGGAGATGGAAGATGTTAAACAAGGAGAAGGCGATATTGAATCTCCTCTTCACCATGGCGGCGATCAAACCCGGCGGCGAGAAGAGGAGAGCGCTGTGAAGATCAATCTCGTCACGAACATCCGAGATGGGAAGGGTCTTCTTCGCGACGCGCAGATCATCGAGGAGATCGCCAAGAGCATCGGGCACGACGTTAAAACCTTCGACTTCCGCGATCCGCCTGGTCGACGTGATGCCGCTCTGGCGATTCACTTCGAGGTGTACGCTCACGCCTATCTCACGACGGCGATGAGGCATTGGATCTTCCCGAATCCGGAATGGTGGTATCCCAATTTTAACGATCGGCTCATCCTCGACTTTGAGAAGGTCCTCTGCAAAACGCGCTATGGACATCAGCTCTTCGCGGACCTTTGCAGCAACTCGGAGTATGTAGGCTTTCAAAGCCACGACATACGCGACGAGTCGATCAAGAGAGCGCGAGCGTGGATCCATGTCGCGGGCGGGTCGACGGCAAAGGGGACGAAGGCGATCCTGGATGCGTGGGACGCTTACGAGATCGAACACCCTCTTGTCATCGTCGGGACAACGATCGAGCGGCGACCTGTCAGGAACGTTCATTTCGTCCTGCGCCTCCCCGAGGAGGATTACAGGATCGCCATGAACACCTGCCTCTTTCACATTCAGCCGTCGGAGACGGAGGGATTCGGACACGTGCTACACGAGGCGCTCAGCGTTGGGTGTGTGCTCGTGACGAGCGATTGGCCTCCCATGTCTGAGATCACCTCGGCGATCACGATACCAATCGAGCAGGGAAGGACAGGGAGGCGCCAGCTCGCTCAGACTGCGGAGATAACCCCGCGGGGGATCCATGAGGCTGTCAGTGCGGTCGAGGCTCTCACGGAGAAGCAGGTCGAGATGTACAGGGTGAGCTCACGCGAAGAGTACGAGGGAGAGAGCTCGCGGTTCCGGTCAAAGATGGTCGAGCTCCTCTTAGGAGAGAGAAAGTGAACTTGAATCTTATCTGTGCATGCCCCTCGAAGGGACAGGTTACCGAGTGGCTACAGGACCAGTGCCTCAACCTCTTCCTCGCGTGCGCCATGAGCCAGCACAAGCCCGACGGGTCTCTTGTTCTGCCGACGAGCGCCAGGCATGCGGTGAAATGGAGCGGGCTCACTCGATGCCGCATGACCGACGTAGCTCAGTCGAGGAACAAGATCCTTTTCGCCGCGCTCTATGGACACCTGCGGGCGCAAGAGAAGACAGGCCGGACGATGCAGCCCGCGGACTGGATGCTGACCTACGACAGCGACAACTTCCATCTCGCTGGCGAGGACATCACCCGCATGGTAATCGAGGGCGAGCGCAAGGGCGCAGCGGCGATCGGCGCTCCGGTCTCTCGTCGAGACGGTTTCTGCAACTTCCAGGTCGACATGAGGGCGCACGTTCGCCGCGCCGACTTCGGCGACTATGCGGGGAGGCTCCTCCAGGTCGAGAGGCTCGGGGCTGCTTTCATGGCGGTGAACCTCAACTGGATCCGCCGGCACTGGCCGAAGCCGCCATGGTTCGCCTTCGTCGAAGGATGCGACGAGAACGGGGAGCCGACCTGGACATCCGAGGACTTCTACTTCTGCGACGGGCTTCACGAGCGAGGCGGCGAGCTCTGGCTTGATGCGAGGTTTGAGCCTCGACACGATGGAGTTGAGTATCACGACTCCGTCCCCGGAAGACACATGCCGCAGCCCTTGAGGTACAGGGTGCCGGAGGAGAGCGATGAGCGAGATCGTCGAGATCCTGCCAGTGATCGACCGGACGATGAGCAGCTCGGGGTTCTCGATCTCGATCCGATGCGAGGGATTAAAGATCGACTTGGCGACGCGGAACCTGTGCAAACGGCTGGCTGAGATCAGCGCGAAGCATCTCGCCAAGGACATCGAGCAGGGGCTGGACGCGAAAGGCGCACCGCTGGCCCGCCTCGCTCCTGCGACGATCAAGCGCCGCGAACAGCGGGCAAGACAAGCGGCTACGAACATGTCGCCGAGCTTGGCGCAGAGGCTCCGAGGAGCGTCCATCGTCTCGACGACAACTCCGATGATGGAGACGGGGACGTTCGCTAGATCGTTACGAGTGCGGCTTGGATCGACGGTTTCCATCGAAGGAGATGGAGGAGCGGCGGTGGACGATGGAAGAGGAGCAAGGCGGTATGCCATCGAGACGAAATACCCTGGGCTCCTCGATGTACCCGAGAGCGCGGAGAGGGACATCAACGCGGCTCTTGAGGCTCACCTGGAAGACATGATGCGAGGAGTTTAGATGGGCGGAGTAGGATCGGGTTATCGCGCGAGGCAGTACGACAAGATTATCGACCCCAAGACCAAGGCGGCTCTGTGGGCGGGACTGCGAAAGAAGATTATCGAGGGCGATGTTCAAGCGCTGCTCGAGCACTCAGTTCGCCTTCAGGACGCCTACCTGAGCGGGAAGATCACAGGGTCGCAGCTCAGGAGCTGCATGACCGTCATCGCGGTGCAGCGGACGATCATGGGCCCGGTGGACATGAATCGGCGCACGCGCAAGCTGGAGGCGCTCGAAGGGTTCATCAGTCGCCCCAAGAGCAAGCTAGAGCTCCGCGACGTTGGGCCTCCGCCCGACTCGATGACCATGGACATACCGTGATGGATGGCGGGATACCTCGCATGGAAGAAGCTCGAGGCTCTCGAGGCCAAGACATCCAAGGAGCGGTTTGTCGACCTGGCGGTGCGCTACAGGCTGCTCAACGACGACGCTACCGTCGGAGGACTGCTCAGTGATGCTAGTGGTCGGCCGATCATATCCGGATGGAGATGGGACAGGATCGGCGGGTGCTGGGCGCGAGCGAGCGCTGACGACATCTTCTGTCATGAGTACACCGTCCAGAAGCAGCAGGTTCCGATCATCGTCGAGACGACGCCCGATGTCATTCAGGTCGGGATGCTCGCCGGCAGGCAGGCCGGCAAGACGCACTGCGGGATGCTCGAGATCATCAAGGAGGCTTTGCGCTGGCCTGGGCGCGACTCCGCCGTCATCAGTCGGGACTACAAGGCGAGCAGAGAACCTGAAGAGGTCTTCCGCTCGATGCTGCACCCGAGCTGGAACATCCGCGAGTGCAAGAGCGACAGGATCTACACCTTCCCGCATGGGCACAAGGTTTTTTTCCGCTCGCGCGAGGCGATCGATTCGGTTCGTGGTCCGTCGCTAAAGACGATCCTCCTCGACGAGTTCGCGCTCTACCAGGAGGAGGACTACATGACCGCGGTGGGATGCGGAGCAGCATCCCGAGACTTCCGGCTCATCTTCGCGACGACGCCAAGGAGAGAGGTCGTGTGGTTCCGCGAACTGGTCGAGAAGTGGAAGAAGAGAGAGAAGAGCAAGGTCTTTGTCCTTCGGACCTATGACAATCCTCGACGAAATGAAGCGGTCATCGACGAGATCAAGGCGAATACTCCCGCCGATCTCTACAACCAGGAATTCGAGGGCGAGCTCGTTCGCCCGCGTCATGCGACCTACTACCTCTTCGATGCTGCTCGCCACATCCGGCCGAAGCCTCAGACGGGAGACATCACCCGCGACTTCTGTCGAGAGCACTTCGGCGAGCCGGCGAATTTCATCGGCGGATGGGATTTCGCTCGTGAGGCCACTGTCGTCGCGAAGGTCTTCCGCGACGCCCACGAGGTTACGATCGGCCGGCGGTCGAGGATCATCAGGACTGAGTATCTGTGGATCGTCGGTGAGGTCGTCGATGAAAACTCGACAACCGAGCATGTCGCTGAGCGGGTCGCCAACACCTTCGGTCGTAACATCTGCTGGGTTACGGATGCGATGGGGGCTTATGACCGATGCGGAGGGCGAGGGACAAACGATGAGGCGGCGGCGATCACGATCTTGCGCTCGACTGGATTCACAGCGGTCGAGCCGGTCGCGAGGTCTAACCCCAACGTCGAATTCAGGATCCGTCACGTCCTCCGCATGCTTCACAGCGTCCAGACCTGGCCATGGTGCCCCGACGGGGAGACCCGCCTGTATCTTGAGCCTGGCAGAACACCGCGGCTCAAGGACGCGCTTGAGAGCCACAAGAGGGATCGCCGGACGGGGAGACCTGAGAAAGACGGGTACCATGAACATGTGCTCGATGCCCTCGGCTACCTCATCTTCTACTGCTTCCCGATTGAGGACCTTGAGAGGGACAAAGAGATCGATCGTACTGAGATCGAGGAAAGCACGCCGCTGATCCTCGAGGACTAGGAGCCTCCCATGCTGTGGGGTGATCGATCGTATGAAATCGTCAACAGGTCCTATAGCGAGGCGAAAACTCAAGCTGAGACTCGTCGCATGGAGGCAGCTGCTCGTCGGCTCGGGATGCTCGAAGACGACTGGAAGGATCTGCTCACGAACAAGATCTTTTCCCGCTACAAGAGCGAGAGACTGAAGAGCGAGATATCTGGGATTATCTCGACTGAGCACAACGTCTTCAGGCGGCTCACGAACGAGCTCAGCCAGGTTTACAAGCTCCCAGCGCTCAGAAGGATCGAAGGGGACAAGCAGCAGAACGCGATCTGTCAGGCGCTCTGGAGAGAATCGAATATCGACGCGGTGCTCGACCAGGCCGACAAGTATCTGACCGCGCTGAGGGACATCCTCATCATCCCCGAGGTCGTGGCCGGCCGTCTCCGATATCGGATCGTCCCGCCCGATCGCTTCACTGTCTTGCAGCACCCCGACGATCCTGGGTCTGCCGTCGGCTTCACGTATCAACGCACCCTGGCGAATACCGCGGCCTACGGGAAGATTGAGACGGTTCACGGGGATGTGCAGCAATGGCAAATCTGGACAGCGAAGGGCCTCGATCGACGATGGGATCATGGGATCGGGAGATTGCCCGCCCTCATCGTCCATGCCGAGGAGCGGACCGGTGACGACTTCTTCGGTGATACCGTCTTCTCCGACGTCTACGAAGCCAACCTCAGCGTCGGCTGTGATCTCGTGATGCTCACTCGACTGATCAAGTGGCAGTCGGAGATCCAGGTCACTTACAAGGGCAGACCCCGCGAGCTGGCCAAGGGCATGGGGGTCGGAGCTGACAACATCTGGGCGGCCCCCGGTGACTTCAGCTCGATCAACTTGCAGGCCGACCCTGGAAAGCTCCTCGAGGTGATCCGCTTCCGCATCGGGTCGATCGCTCAGAGCTATGGACTGGCCGGAGACATGTACGATCTCAGCGCGTCACCGAGCTCAGGCTTTCAACTCAGGCTGAAGAGGATGCCGCTCATCGAGGCGCGGGCTCGACGGGTGCCGACGTGGAGGCGAGCAGAGTCGGAGCTATTCAGGCTCACCGCGCTCATCTGCGAGCGCGAGCACCCGACGCTCAAGCCCGACTCGCTCGCAGACTTCCGCGTCGATCACACGGATGAACCGATGATCGAAGATCCGAAGACAGAGCAGGAACTCTTCCGAGGATGGATCGCCGACGGCCGAATGGCTCCCGAGGAGCCTCTCCGTCGAGACAATCCCGATCTGAGCGTCGAGGAGGCGGAAGCACTTCAGCGAGCGAACCTCGAGAAGAGGGCGAAGATCATGGAGTTCATGTCCTCGCGGAACATGAGCAGCGACGGCGAGAAGATCGTCGAGAGGACAGCTCAAGAGAACGGAGCGCAGGGAGCGGCGGCTCGAGGCCGACCAGGCAAGCAGCCGGATGATGCCTTCACGCGCAAGATGCTCGAGGAGCTTGGATCATGAGCCCGCTCACCCAGGCAAAGAAGGATCTCGTGAGAGCGCGAGCGCTCGCGGAGGGCATCGATCCTGATGCCGCTGTCGCCAGCGTCGAGCGTATGCACGACCAGGCCGAAAGCGAGAGGGCGGTCATGGATGGAGACGAGGGAGACGAAGACGAGGGAACGACAACCCCCCCAGCACCGACGAAGGCTCCCGAGGATAAACCGCTGTATCAATGGCATGCCCCTTTTGTCCTCGTCCGAGAATTGAGAGAGCGCTTGGGTCTCGTCGAGAGGATTCCCGGCGACGATCTGACTTGCGCTGAGTTCATGTCGAAATCGAACAAGTAGGAGAATCGATGTCAGAAGAAATCAAGGTCGCGGTGGAGACCGCGGCGCCGAAGTCTACCCCGAGCATGGCGGATGCCATGCCGCGCTCGCCAGATACCTCACCCAGTCGAGCGCCGGAGGATTCCGCGGGCGGTGGCACCTCGAAGACGGAGCGGGAGGTCTATCTCGAAGGGGAGCTCAAGAAGACGATCGAGGCGAGAGACCTCGCCAAAAAGCGCTTTCTTGATTCACCCGAGGGACTAGAGCTCCTCGCGAAGGCGCGCAAGGCCGAAGAAGTCGAACGCGCTCAAGTCGATGCTGAGAGGAAAGCCGCCGAGGAGCGAGGGGAATGGAAGCGCCTCCATGACGAGGAGAAATCTCGTCGGGAAAAGCTGGAGTCTGAGATCACAGAGTCGCGACGGAGATCGCAGCTCGACGCTATCAGACACGAAGCGCTCGACGCCTATCGTGATGGGAGCGGGATCGACGCGGAGACTTTCGGGCTGCATCTCGACAAGGCCCTCGCTGACGGCTCAGTCAAGATCGGCGAGGATGGCAAGCCCGACGGGATCCGCGAGTTCGTGAAACGACTAGCCGAGGGCAAGCCCTTCCTCTTTGCCTCGCAGCAAGAGGCACTGAGGCGGGTGACCGAGGGGGTCGGGAATACCCTCCGCGCTGCATCAACCGCGCTCGGTGAACGCAAGCTAGACAACGCTCCTCGTCGAAGGGCTTCGCTCGCGGAGCCGAACATCGACAACAGGAGTATGGAGCGAGCACTCGCGGCAAGGCAGAACACGAGCATCTTGCCGCAGAAGTAGCTCGAGGAGATCGAACATGGCGATCACGGGATTCACCGGAACCGCTCAACTGGGTGATTCAGTACAGGCCGAAACCATCGCTGACAAGGTCGTCAAGACGGCCTATTGCACAGCGGTTGCTGATGCTCTTATCAACGCTGACAGCTCCTGGAGCGGGCACGACTTCATCACCGGCTCGACGGTCAAGAGCTATTCTCGGCTGGGCTCGCTCAGCGCCGCTGCGCTCACTCAGGGAACCGACGGAACCCCGACGGCGCTCACGGATTCGCAGGTGTCCGCGACGGTGAGCGAGTGCGGCGTCGGCGTTGACTATGGCGATATGCTGCGCTTCGCTCAGAGCTCACCGGGCGGTAAGGCGAAAGTCGCCGGCCTGATGGGCAAGGCCTACGGGGATTACGTCGACGCGACGATCCTCGGGCTCGCCTCCTCTTTCACTGATTCCGTCGGCGCGGTCGATGCACTCACGCTCGACGAGTTCCTCCAGGCGATCCACGAGCTCGAGGAGAATCAGGCCGACGGCCCCTTCGCGTCGATCCTGCACACCGCCGCAATCAACAACCTCCGCGCAGCTCTCGGAGGAACCTCGGGCTCGACCGCCGCGGTGTTCGCCCGCCTCGGCCTCGACAGGATCGGCCCCGCGCTGATCAGCGGATTCTGCATGAACCTGTATGAGGTCGACGTCTTCAAGACGACAAACTCGGACCAGAACGCCAGTGAGACGGGCTGGATCGGGATGCTCCTGCCGATGTCGCAGGACATGCCGATCGTCAGGACGATCGCCCGGTTCCCCGCGGACGATCCCGACTGGCCGAACATGGCCTGGGATGGACGCTTCGAAGAAGAGCGCGATGCGTCGGGTCGCCTCACCGAAATGTGGGTCACCGGATGCTGGGGCGTCGCGGTGATCGCGGCTGACTTCGGCGTCGGAATTCTATCGACGAAGTAAACAGGTCTCGATCTCGACGGGGTAGAGCTATCTTGCTGCTCAAGGACCGCACCGTCCCGGGCTTTGGGTGGCTGTCCCGGGATAGCTCCCCGTCGAGGTCGAGGTATTTTAAGGAGACGGAAAAATGGCAAAAGAGTTTGCAACATCCGAGGCATTCAAGATCAAGAAGCAAGGATCGGGTGGCCCGCCTGCCCGCAAGATCCTCGCGTACAATCCGCGAGGGCATGGAGTTCTGCTTCATTGCGATTACCACGATGTGAGCTTTCGCGACCGATACCGCGTCGCGGGCTTCGTCTTCCCCGACGAGTATGAAAACAAGGAGGAGCTCGCCAAGATCCTCTCGTCCCGCATGAACGAGAGCGAGGCCGCGCGACTGCGTCGAGCTGCGCTCAGTCCCGACGGCCGAAAGAAATACGAGAACATGGCGATGTACCAGGGGGTCTTCAATGAGCAGTTCGAGAAGTTCATGAAGACGACCTCGGCGCGCGAGCATCCGCAAGTCACCGCCGCATCATTGGCCGCGGATGCGCCCGCACCGCCACCGATCGAGCGCAAGACGGAGAAGGGGCGATGAGCACGAAGTCGCCCCAGACACTCCGCGAAAACTTGGAGCGACGGATCACTCATCAGAACAAGCAGGATGGGCGAGAGAACAGCGCAAAAGAGAACTACGAGCGCTCCAAGCGGATCTGCGAGAAATCCGAGGCTGAGAAGCGAGAGGGCGATCGCCCTCGCTAGGATCTGATCATGGCGACCTATCAGTCGATCGTACCAGGGATAAATCAGAAGGTCCTCTTCGAGGTCGCATCGCAGAGGGTGCGCTTCGAGTGTCACGGGTTCCCGACGGGCACAATCGCATGTGCGATGTACGACACCCGGTATGATCGGGGAGATACAGCAAAGAACCCGATCGTCAGCGGCAACGCGTCAAGGACGTTTGACGAGGCATTGCTCACCGCTGCGGCGGGGCCGGCGCTCACAGACCCGCGCAACATTCCATACGGGCCGGATGTGTATGGCGAGGTGAGTGTCGGAGATCCGCTCTGGATCGAGAACGCATACCATCAGCGAGAGCGGATCATCATTGCCAAGTACAGCACGAGCGCAATAGGAGCAGCCGACCCTCTCGTCTTCACCTATGCGAAGGATGACAAGCTTCAATCGACCGTTTGCCTCTCGCCTGAGATCCCGACGGCATGGGTGAGCGACGAGGACAATCTTGGTCAAGAATATTTAGCCGAGTGGACATACACCGTCGAGCAGACGATCTTCAAGGTCCGCACACGCTGGGACCTGACGCGAGAGATCCAGGATTCTCACGTCGATGATTCGATCCTCTTCGAGCGTTTTCCCGATCTCGGCCGGTTCCGATTCCGCTCGAGCCCTGAGACCTTCCTCCCTCTCGTCAAGGCAGCGCAGCGCGACGTTGATGCCATCTGTTGGAAGGTCGGAGTTGATCCCAATAAGCTCCGAAGCAACGAGCGGCTCAAGTATCTCGTCGAGACACGCGCTCAGCTCCTCATCGCTGAGAACGGTGTGAAGCCGAATGGGCGAGACGTCGAGGAGTATATCCGGCGGAAGCAATCGGAGTGGGACGACCTCACCTCGGCGATCACCGAGGGTTACTTCCTCCTCCCCGTCGATTCCGATAACGATGACATCGCCGATGACACCACAATGCAGACAGTAACCCTGGTGCGCTGATGACAGCGACGGTGAGAGACATCGAAGAGAACATCACCGCGACGGTCAAGGCGATCGCAGCGACGAGAGAACCGTCGCTGAAGTTCTCGAATCTCGACGATGATGCGGCGGCTCTGTCCAATCAACCGTCGCAGAGCGGAAGCGATCGGATGTTTCAAGTCGAGATGCAGAGGATCGAACATCCGACGCCCGGGGAGTGCTACTGGTCCCCAGGCGAGCGCGAAGTACATGCGACGATCATGGTCATGGTCGGGTATTCGAGGACGGGAAACCGAGAGGACGATCGCGAGCGGGTTCTTTCGGACCTGCATGATATCGAGACGGCGATCAACAATCAGACGAATTGGCAGGCAAACACCATCTATCAACAAACTCTGGCGATCAGTGCTCCCGAGGAGACGGAGGCGGGATTCTGGATCTTGAAGATTCCCGTTCTCGCTCACTACATCGAGGCTGCATCGTAGGATCGAGGAGAAACCATGGCTGTCCCCACTACCACGATCGCCGGTCGAGGCGAGATGATTTTCAAGCAGGAGACGACCGCATGTGCTGCGATAGCGGATCCGACAACGTATTGGGCTGCAACGCCGAAGCCTCTGCGAGCCTGGGACGTCGACCTTTCCGGACTCAAGTACAAGAGCGAGAAAGATCCGGCGCTCCGCCCGTTCGCCTGGATGCGCTCTGCACAGATCATGATGGCCAAGGAGCAGGCCATCAAAGCCAAGTGCTGGCTTCATGGCCTGAATCAGACCGGGGCCTATGGAACAGCGGTGACTCAGGACAACTTCGGCATGATGCTCCTCTCAGCGATGGGCGGCGAGAGCCTCGGCACGACCCGCTACTGCGCTGCGGGATCGTCGCCGACGGTCGTCAAGGTGGACTCGGCGACGGGGTTGTCCGCGGGGCAGGCAGTCTACATCAACCATGAGGCGCGCCAGATCCTGTCAATCTCCGGGGTCGATCTCACGCTCGACATGGCGCTCTCAGCCTCTCCGTCGGCGAGCGATCTGTGCTACGCCTCGGCGACATATTACCTCGAGGCTGATCATCTCTCGAACCTCGCCGACGCGAATCACACCACTCTGGCCTGTCTCTATCGAGGGTATGCCGCGACCGATCAATGGCAGATGCGGGGGGTCGTGCCGGAGATCGAGCTTTCGGACATCGCACCCGGGAAGCCCGCAACCGTCGAGCTCAATCTACTCGGGCAGGACTGGGAGAACGTCACGGGGCCATCGTGGGGAGTCGCTCCGACCGAGGCTCCTCCGCCCGTCCAGGTGTCCTCGACCGCTGGGCTCTATTACCAGACGGTCGGCGTCACGACGAAGAACTTCGTCCATTGCCGATCGCTCGCCATCAAGCTCAACCAGAAGCGTGTAGCCCTCGAATCTCCGTCGGGCAATCAAGGGATCATCGGGCATGCCTGCTTCGGCGATGCCTACCCGTCGATCGAGTGGGAAGACGCTTTCTCGGTGGACTATGAAACCGCCTACGAGGCGCAGACCAACAAATTCTTTGGCTATCAGCTCGGGAAATCGACGACGAGTCTCGGCGCGGTCTTGATCACCGGGCAATGCCTCTACCTGGAAGACTCACCACATGCGAGCTCGAAGAACGGGGAGCGCGTCGTCAAGCCGAAATTCTTCGCGTCGAGACACGCGACGGCTGCTTACGACCCGATCCGAAGCCCGATCGCGATCCATCGCTTCCCGAAGCTCGCCGCTTAGATCACAGGAGGACGGATGAAACGGCTCGCCTTTTCCGACCCGGTCACATCGTCAGTGACCTGGATCTGGAGTCAAGATCCCGCGCTCGACTGGAAGACCAGGAAAGACTTCGCCGACGACGAAAGCTTTCAGCGCTACCACGCTGAGATCGTGATGCCCATCTGGGGCCGCTACAACGACACGAACGACGCGAAGGTTCTCCCCGTCCGCGAAGGATGGGAGCCGATCAGGTGGGTGATCGGCAAGCTGTCCATGCTGCAGGTCAAGGCGTTCGCGCAGCTCAAGGACATCGAGGAGAAGATCGCGCGGATCGCCTATGGGGTTCGCGACATTCAAGGGCTGCAAGATCCCGACGGCAACACGATCCTCATCGATCGCGTCGAGGGTACTTATGGGAAGTGCCTCCCCGACCACGTCCTCATGTGGATCATCAACGACCCGTCGCTCCGCGAGGAGCTTTACTGGAGAGTAGTCGCAGGAGGTATGCTGTCTTCGGGACAGCGGAAAAGCGATCCTGTTCCGGTACTGGACGCTCAACCCGCAGACCCTCAAGGATGAGCGCTTCTGCGATCGGTGCTCTCGGGGCGAAGAAGGATCGTCGCGTCTCTATTTTCAGCAGGTGAACCGATGCCCGCTCCTCGACGAGAAAGAATGGGTCGAGGGGCATAGAGACCAGGTCGGGCCCGGAGCTGAGAGCTACCTCGAGCCCGAGGACTATTGCCCCGCATGGTACGGGAGATCGGGAACAGGAGCGGAGATAGGTCAAGCCATGCGATGGAAGGATTCACTCTCGACGATATACCCGCTCGGAGTGCCGGAAATCGTGATCGCCGGCGTTGAGTATGCGGATAGCGTTCTCGCAGCCGTCCAGGCCGAGGGTCGCCGCCTCGATGAGATAGAGGCAGAGCAGAGGAGAAGGCGAAATGGCTGACAAGAGCCTTACCGTGGACTTCGTCGCCAATACCGAAAAGTTCAAGGCAGCGGTCAGGGAGATCGGCGACGGGAACAAGAACTTGATCGGCGAGATCGAGAACCTCCACTCCTCCGCGTCGTCGACCTGGGGGACTTTGCAGAAGGGTTGGGGCATCGTCACCGATGGAGTAGGGGTCATTACTACGCTCGTCGCGGGGGTATCGGCGCTCTCCGAGAAGATGAATCAAGCCGCGATTGCATCGATAAAATACAACGAGTCGATGGCATCGACAGAGAAGGATGCCTTCGAAAAGTACCAAACGAAATCAGCGGGGCTCATCTCCGACAGTGAGCTCATGGCGAGCGCCTCAAAGGCAATGAGGGGCGAGCTCGCCATGACGCGATCGGAGTTTCAGTACGTCACCGAAGCCGCGGTCGTCTTATCTCGGCAGGGGTTCGGAGAAGCTAACGAGATATTGCAGGAGCTCACACGATCGCTCTCATCGGGATCGACAGACGCTTTCAAGCAGTACGGGATGGTAATGGAGTCGGGCGGGACGATCGCGGAGAAGCATGCGCGCGCCCTCAGCAAGGTGATCGAGGTCTCGAAAGAATATGAAACGACTGTCCCTCGGCTCGAAGAAGTAGATCGTCGGTGGGCTACGCAAAAGGCCAACATGGCTGATGCGACAGAACGCTTTTTTGGAAAGTATACCGCCGGCATAGAAGTGATGGTCGAGCAGGCGGGGCGGGAGAAGATCATCCGCGAGATCCAAGAGGAGCGGATGAAGAAGATCAACGAGCAATGGGAGGCCGAGGGCGGGCTGATCCCGATCGTGACCAAGGCCTACGGTGACCTTGGGCCTCAGATGGATCGCTATGCCGATCGGCTCAGGATCATCGCGAACTATGGCTCCGTCGAGAAATGGGAAGCGACCAACAAGTTCCTCGCTGAGCAAGCGAAGATCTTAGCAAAGGCGCAAGCCTACGCGGCCGACGAGAACGCGAAGGTTCTCGAGGAGAACGCGAAGGCTCAGATCGAGCAGACAAAGGAAATCTATGAAGAGAAGAAGAGACTAGCGGAGAAGGCAGCGGCGGAGGCGAAGGCCGCGGCTTCGAGGCGGGACATTGATTTCTCCTTTGAGGGGATGGGCGAGGGGCTCGAGCGGCTCAAGCAGAAGATCGCGGGGCCGGCGGGGTTCGTCGATGAGTTGACGTCGGCGATCACCGGAGCGAAGCAGAAGGTCGACATCGGCCTCTTCTTTGAATCCACTCTCGAAGGCGCGCGGAAACTCGTGGCACCCGTCGAGGACGCGATCGTGGCAGCAGGAGAAGCGCTGAATAGACTCAAGCCTCCGGGCGCTCTCGAGAAATACTGGACGAGCATCAGGGAGAAAGCAGAGGACTATACACAGATCCTCGAGGGAACCGCCGTCGGTGCAATGCAAGCCTTTGGGCAGGCATCCGGACAGGCGATGATGCTTCTCATCTCGGGTCAAGAGGGAGCCGGAGCGACGTTCCAGGCGATGATTCACTCCTTCTGTGAGGCGGAGAGCACGAAGCTATATGGGCTGGCGCTCGAATCACTCGTGATGGCAGGGCTCTCCTGGTACAACCCAGCGGCTGCTACAGCCTATCTCGCGAGCGCGGGGGTCGCCTTTGGTGGCGCGACATTGATGGCAGGGATCGCCGGACTGACGAAGCCTTCGGAAGCCTCGTCGGCTGCATCGGCAGGAGGCGGCGGGGGCGGAGCTCGTCCGTCGGAGTATTCCGGGGCGTCAAACAGCAACGCGAGCACGACGCAGAACATCACGATCCAGATCGGCTATGGGTTCCTTGGCAACCGGAAGGCTCTATCTCGCGAGCTGCAAGGTGTTCTGTCCGAGGGCGAGGCCAAGGGTTGGACTCAGCGATCGACTGTGAAGAGGGGTGCGTGACGTGGCGATCACCTACGACAAATTCGAGGGCCGATGGACAGTCGCCGCGAACACCCACGGGTTCAAGATCGATGGCGGAGGCCTCGTCTATCTGCCCGCCGGTGATTACTACTGGGGGAGCGGGGTCGATTCGGGAGCCTCGCTCGCGTCGGCGATTGCTGCCCTCATCTCGGGGACTGTGGGCTCGACGACGGTTGTCGTCGATGATTCGACGGGTGTCATCACGATCCACTTTGGATCGGGCAGCCACACCCTGACGGAGTGGACGACGACGTTTAGGAACATCTGCGGGATCAACGCGGACTGCACTCCTGGTGCTCATACGTGGACCGGAAACAAACAGGTGAAATACCTCTGGCTACCGGACCACGGGCCCAAGGACTTCGAGGGGCCTGCCGCTGGTCTTGGTAAGCGGGTCTTCGATCGCAAGGAGACGCTCGCGCGCAACGGGGCTCAGTGGGACAGGACCGGAGCGGACTGGTATGAGCGCTCCTACTCCTTCCGCGCGCTCTCTGCCGCGAAGGTCTGGGAGGGGTCTGAGACCGCGGGGAACGAGAGCTTTGAGAGCTTCATCGACGACTGCTTCATCTCCGGTCCCGTGAGGCACTACACCGACCGAACCGATGACAACAGCTACCTCGTCGGCTCGACTGCACGCGAGTATGTCCTCGCAGACTTCAAGGAGTACAACCCGAAGCGCGCGAGCAAAGTTGACAATCTTTGGGATCTCACCTTCGCGGCTCGCCAGTACATCGAGGACTAGAACGTGACGACCATCTCCGAGCTCGCCAAGCGACACGCTGAGATCGCCTACGTCCTCGAGATCGAGGGCTGTGAGTATGCCTTCACGGATAACGATCCGACGGGCATAGGCGCGCTCTGGGCGGCCTCTGGGTACACCGTAAAGGGTGGTCTTCTTCGACCGAGCGCGAGCACTCAGGAGATCGATCTCCTCGAGTTCAAGATCACTCCCTCGTCGATGTCGTTTCAGCTCGTCGACATAAGCGGGATCTTGGGAACCCTCTTTGCCGACCAGAAGACCGCGACGCTGTTCACGTACCTGACCGAGGCTCTCACGAGAACCGCGACGAGCTGCAAGGTTCGCAACGCGGCGAGCTTCCCTGCATCGGGAACGATCCACATCGGAGCGGAGCGGATCACCTATACCGGCAAGACAGCGACGAGCTTCACGGGGCTCACGAGGGGCACCTTGCCCTGGGCGAATAAAACCAAGTGGGCTCACGCCTTCGAGCAGGGTGAATCGGGGATCGGCGCGGAAGTCACCACCGACCCGACGATCTGGCGAGGCCGCGGAGTGATGCTCAGGATCGTCGCTCGCGACGCGTCGTCGGGCTCTTGGAACACGCGGGCCAATTCCGTCCTCGTCTTCGCCGGCACGCTGGCGGAGTCGTGGCAGTACTCGGCGGGAACCTATTCGCTCAATGCGGATTCTGTTGAAAATCTCATGGCGGGGAAGCTGCTATCAGATCAGTACTCCGCGACGATCTCATGGATACAGATCGGAACTGCCGAGCTCATAGGACTAGTGGAAACCCCAGGCAAGCTCGACGAGAGTGGATACACTTTACATCAATCCTCAATCACCGTCGACGCGGGGTCGTATACGCTGAGTACGCTGATCGAGGCTATCAATGTCGAGCTTGCGGCGAAGAGGGCGAAGAGGGCGGGCGACATCCAACAACACTGGTCTTTGCAGATTCTCGCCACCGACGACAAAACGGCGAGGGTCCGGTTGATGGTGAAGAATAATTCCGGCGCGGCGTTAGGTATTCACGTCGACGCTCAGATGAAATTCTTTGGTAAGGCTGTTTGTAAGATACTCGGTATTGAGCAGAAGTACGCGGTCGTCGAAAACATCGACGGCGCTGACGGTTTTTGGTACACAGATTTTCTCACCACTCCCAAGACTGTATGGATTGACGGCTTCTCGAAAACACTCACAGTCGACGAGACATCCGAGGTCGGGACGTGGCACAATCAGAGGCCGTCGGACATCCCCGCCTCGCTCTGGGCGGATGGGGCGCGCGGATTCGTTCTCCTCGGAGAATCGGTCGTTTGGGCTGTGAGTTACTCGGGAGGGACGATCACGAAATACGCTGAGTGGTGGTGGAAGACCGAGGTCACGCCGGATACAAAGATGCCTGGGATGAATCTTGGATGCATGATCCCGGGGATCTGCGCCGAGGGTTGGGTCGCCAATGGAGTCCAGGCGCTCAAAGAAGACTTCGGTTCTGAGACGTCGTCGCTTCAGATCCGGCAGGTATGGATCGCGGGAGGAACGGTCTGCTCTCTCCTCCTCAAGCTCCTCATGTCGACGGGCTCGTACAACCACAACAGCCTATTCACTGACATGGCTTTGCCAGGCGCTCTGGTATGGGATGCGTGGCCGGCCTCGATGGGATGCGGGATTCCATCGACGCTGATCGACGTCGGTTCGTTCCAGGCGGTCTCCGCCGCCTCGGGCGCGAGCGCAGTGCAAAAGCTCGTGTTGTTCAAGGAGGAGGATGCGGCAGTCGAGATCACATCGCTGATCGGATCAATAGGCGCTCATCTCGTTTGGCACTCTGGGAAGATTCGGGCGATCATGCCGACGACGCTTGAGAGCCTGCCGACCGATTACGAGATCGATTCCTACTCGATCGGGCTCGATGATGTCCAGTGCGACAACGCGACGGACCTCGTCCGGAACACCTGCTCTCTCAGGTACAATCGAAACCCGGTCAACGACGAGTACCTCTCTCGACCTGTCACCTACGTCGATGCCGCTTCTAATTCGATCTATGGGACGAAGAATGAGCTTACCTTCGAGGCTCGCTCCCTCTACGACTTCGATGGCAGCGCGACGAAGGCTTGGCTCTCGAACATCGCGGCGCCGCTCTGCGCTTACTGGTCGCGCTCGATGCGACGCTACACGATCACCGGGGCACCTGGGCTCTATGGGATATGCGTCGGCGATATCGTCGAGTTCACCTGCGACGATCCGCCGGACCCGACGACCGGGACTTATGGGCTCGAGGGTGTTCGCGGTTGGGTGATCGCTCTCAGCTACAGCCACGAGGAGCAGCTCTACGATAGCATCACGATATTGGTCCCGACGATGCGCGCCTATCAGATGGGGCCGGCGGCGAAGCTGGACGCTGACGCGACAGAGGGCGGTTACGTCGAGGACGAGTCGCCGATGTCCAACGGGTACTTCAGCCTGTGGACCGAGCTCCACGAGTTTTCTCTATCGTCCGAGTCCATCGACGCGGCCAGCTTCAGAGTGGGAGACTGGTGCTATCTCACCGAGGCAGATCCCGAATACGTCGACTCGGCATCGATCCTGTGGTGGGAGTTTGAGATCGTCGGCGTCGATACAGCGACGGGTGAGATCTCTTGCTACGGTGAGATACCTTTCCCGGAGGCCGCGCGCATCCTCACCGGCTACACCTCCGCTAAGGAGTATTACCTCGGGCTCGGGCTGCACTCAGAGCAGAGCGCGACGAGAATGGAGGGGCAAGCATACTTCTACGCCTCGATCGCCGACGAGGACACTGATCTAGTAGAGTCGCTTGAGAGCGCGTGCAACTTCGGAGCTTTCCGGCCGAAGGACGTCGACGAGGACGGCTATAACCCCGACGCTTCATCCGGCGTCTATCGTCCGATGGACTTCTATTACACCGACGGGATGCCTTACTCCGTCGCCTTCTTGCGCGACCTGGCGAATACGATCAACGCTTTCTGGCAATACGGACAGCTTCAGCAGGTATTCGGCATTGCACTCGCGGAGATTGAATTAGGTGCATATGAGGAATACTCAGCCAGTACAATAGCTCTTATGAGCACTCCGATCCGGATCCCGTTCGGTGTGTCCTCTCTCACCGTTGCGGTGTTCTATGGACAATCCTTGAACATCAATACGCTCAACTGCCGTCTGACGATATCGCCCTCTCCAGGCCCAGATGCTGACGGTAATTGGGTAGGAGAGTATTCCCAGGGGGAATTTTTCGTTGATGTCGGCGCCAGCGAAACATCCGAGGTATGGACGACTAGTCTCGATGGTATTCGCTCCGTGAATGGCTGGGCCTATCTGACGCTTGAGGCCTATCAATCGTCCGACGACGCATTCATGATTCACGGGGTGTATGCTTATGCGAATCCGAGGGAGTTGCTCCCATGACGAGCCCCGTTGAATACTCTGAGCGCCATATTCACCCGACGGTCGCGGAGCAATATTTCCGAAATGGCAAGCCTGCTCACGGCAAGCAGATTCGCTCTCTGATGAGAGCCCTCAATACCCTTCAGGCGCGATCGAGGGTTATCATCCCGCCGATGGTTTGGGCTGGCTCATCTGCACTGTCGCACACAGGCGACGGTTGTATAGCTCGAGCGGTATATCCCTCATCGTGCAACGGGACGAGATTAGGAGTTAGGTTCGTTTTGTACCCCTCCTCCGATGATACCAAATCTCCTTCGTGGTACATGAAGATCGACGGATCGAACGCGACGCCGATCGGGAAGACAAGCCATTTATTCACTCATACCAATTACGCGTCTGGATGGTCACGCGACTCGTGTTTCATCGTCGACGCAGAATACAGCGTAAGCGCATCGGCGATTCATGAGGTAGAGCTCTGGAGAGCAGATGAAACGACTTTCCATTCCTGGTCACTCTATGAGGTGGAAGCCCCTTATCTTAGTGGATTGGAGGACTTCGTAAACTCCTCGAAAATCGCGGCGGGTATGCCGATAACGGACGACAATCACGAGGAAGCATGTAATCTCATTCGATCGATCTACGATCGGCAACAGGGAGTAGCGCTCAATGTCAATGAAATAACAGGAGGGGACCCTGTCACTGTCACCGACGCTGTTACCGATCTCCTAAGAACGGCAGGAGGATGGGCTGATGGAGCGGCCTCCTATAGCTTTGCACCCGTCGGGATTTTGGCACCCTGCACCGATACCTACCTATACAGAGCTTGGGTCTATGGCAATCTGGATCCGGGCGGGGACTTGACGAACGTGAGCTTCGTGTTTCAGAACGGCGGAGCGGAGACGATCACCGTATCCCTTACGTCTGAGACTGCGGGTTATGTTTATTCTGATTACACTCCGATACAGGAGACAGTCGGTGAAGCGCACGAGATTAACGTGACGGCGATCTCAACGTCGGGATTGACCGCGAGCGTATACGCCTTCGGATTGATGAAGCTGTCCTATAGCACTGCACCTTGACCTGGAGGAATCATGACGAACGCTGCTGAATCGCTTCTCTCGCGATGCTGCCTCGGGTCGCACACCACGATCACCCTCGGCGATGCGACGGCATTCTCGTCGGAGCTGGCCCCCGGGATATACGATCTCTACTCCGAGGGCGTCGGGTGTTACGTTCGAGCGCTCAACCTGACGCAGAAGGACGCGGCGAGCGCATCGTCAAGCGCTCATGCCTATATTCCGGCGGGAGCCTCGAGAGAGTTCATCGTTCCTCAACCTGAGAACGCTACCTCAGATCACAGCTACCTCGGGGCGATCAGCGCGAGTGCTGGAGTGGCGGGAACGCTGCACATCACTCGCACCGACGAGAACGCCTAGAAAGGATCGACGACGATGAGCCTACGATCTCAAGGTCCTTTCACACCACCGGGAGGCTTCACTCCCAGCGGAACGCCGGCGATCGGCGATGTCCTCGTTTCAAGCGCGGCCTCTCAAGGTAGATGGGCCCGCTTGCCAGCCGCGACCGCAGGGCTGGTATTGACCGCGCAGGGAGCGGGGGCTGCTCCGGCTTATGCCTCTGTCAACCCGGCGAACATGGTCATCGCCTCGCAAACCGCAGGCGACCTCCTCGTCGCGTCGAGCTCGACGGCCTGGGCGCGTTGCGCTGCCGTCGCGGTGGGATCTGTTCTCGTCAGCGGCGGGGTCGGCGCTGCTCCTGTCTGGGACAACGACCCGACGCTCATTACGTCGGGCGGGGGGGCTACGGTCGTCCCTGGGTTGACGGTGAAGAACGCTACTGCTGCGGCCCTTGGAGCGCAGCAGTGTTCACCGTCGTTCAAAATGGTGGGATACGGCTATGCGACTTCCTTGAGCGCCTCCCGGGAGGTTTCTGGTGAGGCGTATATATTACCCGTACAATCCGCCAACAATCCATTAGCCTGGTACTGCATACGAACTACTAATCCGGATAATGTCGTGGATGTGGCGCGTTTTTACCAGTCCAACGCATATTTTCCATATGCGATATATGCGGTTTCTGCGAATTTCGCTACGGCTTATGCAGTCCTCGGATACGACGGTAATTACAATTTTGTCAAGGGGCTTACGAGTCTACCCTTTGTCGTCGGCGGTGCTCTCGCTGTCGGAACCGCAGGAGACGCGATCAGGTTCTGGGCGACAGCGGGCCGGCGCACAGCGGGCAATATTCTATCATGGGGCGACGACAATACCGGCTACTCGGAGCAGGGCTATGTTCGGGGTGTCGACGGGGCGTTCTGCATTTCTCCGACGGCGCGAACAACGGGGACGCCGCAGACCTTCGTCGTAACCGGAGCGGCGCATACCGGGATCACCGCAGGCGCAGAGGCATCGCTCGTTCATTTCAACATGGCCGCAACGAGGACATGGGCGGCGGGTGCTCTCGCGACTCAGAGATTCTTCCGCATCGATGCCCCGACGATCGCCTTCGCGTCGGCCTCGACTTGCGCGCTCGCTTCGACGGTCTACATCAGCGGGCCTCCTATCGCCGGAGCAAACTGCACTCTCACTCAAGGGCATCCGATTCACGTCGATTCAGGAGAGATCCGACTGGATTCGGCTATCGCGATCGATGCGGGAGAGGATCAGGCCGAGCTAGGCAAGACGCCGACGGCTTTCAATAAGGTAATGAACGAGTGGCTCATCATCCACACTCAGAACGGGCGAAGGGCGATCCCCTGCTTCGCGCCCGACGCATAAGGAGAAGGTCATGGCAGACAAAACGATCAGCGTGACTATCGAGGAGCCCAAGGTCGCGGCGGGTGATATCGCGTTTTCCTACTCGCGGATCAACGGGGTTCATGCGGTCCAGATGCACAAGCTCGACTCATCCGGTCGCCCGGTGATCACGTCATGGGCTCCATCGCCGGCACAGATCAAGGCGATCAAGAAGGCTCTCAAGTGGTGCATTCCAGAATTTAAGTGGAGGATGATTCTCCCCGACGGAAATCGATTTCAGACCGAGGCTGAGAAGAACGCCGAAGAGGTCGCATTGGGCGACCCGGGCGAACCATAGAAAGGATGCGGACGGATGGAAGAGATCACAACGACCGTTGATAGGCTGCGCGAGGTTTATGATCGACACGTAAAGCTCGTCTATACCGCGACGAAGGCGGATATAGACTTCAAGAGCCTCGTCGAGCGGCACAAGGCGGAGATGGATGCCGTCGCCGCAAAGGCCCGACAGATCGTATCCGAAGCGATGCAGGCTCAGATCGACTATGAGCGGGCAGTGCTCCAGGCTTGCGAGGATCTGCGGGTTCCGATCGGTCATTCGATCGATGTCTTCGGCGATGGCAAAGTCAAACCTGCGGGCAAGTGCGTCAACCCCGACGGGACGCTGAAAGAGGCGAAGGAGGCGAAGGAGGCATGATGAAAAGGCTTGCTCTGGTAATAACGTTGAGTATTGTGATCTTGCTCGTCCACCTCTCTCTCCGGAACATTGCCATGGCTGCCTCAACCGACTTACCATCGGGTGAGACAGTCATATCCATGTTACTAGGCTGGGGCGACAAGGTCGCGTCGTGGGTGCTCGCGCTCTTTGGCTCGGTGCTCACCGGCTATGTGATCCGCCGCTACATGAAGGGGACAGCGGCGGAAATCTTGGCTCGCGCGTTATCAGAGATCTTTGATGCTGTTCTCGAGGTCAAGCAGACCTATGTGGACTCGCTCAAAGATGCCTCTCGCGATGGCAAGCTGACATCTCCCGAGATGCGCGAAGCGCGGGAGAGGGCGATCAGCATCGCCAAGAGCAATCTCGGGGTGAAGGGGCTCGCTCGCCTCAGTCGGATCCTGGGGGTGGATAACCTCGAGACCTGGCTGACGACGAAGGTAGAGAGTGCCATCGGCACAGTGAAGATCACAGCCCCCTCGACGAAGGCGCCGGCATCCAGCTCCCTCCTCCCCAAGCCCGTCCCTTCTCGATAGACCGCACGATCACCGAAGGTCTAGATCGTGCGGATAAGCTGGCTGGGCGAGGGCGGATTGATCTGTTTGCGTTCGCTCAAGGAGACCTCGACGAGGGTGATGCGGGAGTGGCGGCGTCATCGGCTCTGAGGCTCTCCTCGAGCATATCCGCCTTCGCTCGACTGGAGGCCGCTGGCCACTGGGGGATCTCTCGGGGGGTGGAGTACCTCGGCGAGCTCGGGATAAGAGGAGAGTGGTAACGTGAGAGAAGAGAACGCGCCCTCGGAGCTCGACGACCTGCCTAGCGCTGTCTGGAGGAGAATCGGCGAGCATGAAGCGAGGCTGGCCAATGGGCGGGAGCGGTTCGAGGAGCTTATCTCGACTGATGCCCGCTTGCGAGATGAGATCAAGTCTGTCCGCGAGCAGCTCGCCCCGCGGCCAGTCCGGTGGTGGGCTGTGATCGCTGGCGGGTTCGGCGCTCTGGTCACGGTCCTGTCAGTCGTCTGGGCTCTGGCCACTCAGCTCGCGGCGAGGCCGACCGCGGCAGAGATCACGAATCACCCATCCATCACGAGGATCGATGAGGCGATCAAGTCGCTCGCCCGCACAGTCGAGGAGACCCGCGACGATGTGCGGGCGATGCGTGAGCGCATGCTCGGGGGAGGCAAGTGATCCTTGAGGGTGGATGGCTCACCCCGAGCCTGGAAGAGCCGCCGGTTCACCGGCTCTTCACGGATCGAACATGCTCGCTCGCCCTCGGTCGGCCGCTCGGTATCGTCTGGCACGCGCTCGAGGTTCCCTGCTCACCGGGGATCGGGAGACGACTATCCGAGAGGATCCGGAAAGGGTGCGGCAAGTCATGGCATGCGGCGATCGAGAGAGACGGGACGATCTACCAGTGCGCCCCGTTCACGCTTGGAACGTTCCACACGCGAGGGGTCGGAACCTTCGGGCCTGTCATCCTGCCGGTCTCCGGCTCCACGGCGGGGATCGAGCTGGCCAACGCTGGGCGGGTGAGGAAGCTCGAGGGGAATTGGTACACTTGGAGCGAGAAATTCCGAGGGTGGGGCATCGATCCCTCGTGTCTCGTGCGCGACACTGATATCGAGTGGAGCTCGTCAGCGAGTGGGTATTTCCAGCGGTACACCGACGAGCAGATCACCGTCGCCAAGGCGATAGCGAAGGCCTGCGGCGAGAAGTGGGGGTCGTGCGAAGCCTACTCACATGCTCAGTTCGACCCGCGGCGCAGGGAAGACCCGGGGCCTTTCTGGCCGATGGAGGAGATGAGGAAAGCGGGGATCCCGGCAGAGGCCCCGGGGGGCTGACTTAGAGCACTAGCGCGAAGTCGGTTTTCAACAAGCGGCGCTCGTCTCGGAGCCCCTCGAGGCGCGTTCCTTCGATGGCTCGCGCGAAGCAACCGCCTTCTTTCGAGCGGAAGTCGGGGGGCCACTCGGGAGACCAGACTTCGACGATCTCCGAGTCGACCACTTCGAGGTAGAGCATCCATTCCCTCGCGTCGCCCTTGGCCTTGCCTACGAAGAAATCCTCGAGGCATTCCTTGGTCTCCTCGTAGTTCTCCTCGAGGCTGGCCATGACGGCAGAATCCCAGGCGTCCCCGAGCGGGTCACCTCGACGAGACAACTCCGAGATGTCCTCGGCCCTGTCGATGGGGATGGGCCGAGCGTAGACACGAGCCTGCCTCTGCCCGAAGACGAAGACGGGCTTTGCCTTGGTCGCCTTCCCTGGTTCCTTCCGCTTGGCCCCTGACGGGGCTTCCGCCTCTACCTCCGCCGCCTTGCGCTTCGCCCCTGCCCCTGCCCCTGGCGGGTCGACGAACAGGAGCAGGACGACGGCAACGACGGCGACGATGGCGACGATGAGCCACAATGCCCTCATCTGGACCAGCACACGCCTTCAGACTTGCAGGTGCCGTTTTCGGTGTGGCACCTCGCATGGCCCACTCCCCCCACGACTGCCTCACAGAATGAGCCCTCGCCTTCCCAAGGTTCGTAACTCTTGCATCGCACGCAAGCGGCTCGTCGACTTTCGCCCCAGCCTGTGCTCCCACTACTCTCAAGTCCGTAACCGCCTCCTCCTCCGCTGAAAAAGCGAATCCAGATGGGATCGTTGCTCGCGGAGTATCCGCCCTCGTCGTAGGCCTCCGCCTCCGCCTCTTGTCCCGAGGCCCGCTGATCCGGCGACGGATTCGTCGCTGCAAAAGAAGTCACCCCGACGGAAGCGAAGATTGCAAGAGCCGCAAACAGATGTTTCATGCGCGTCATGTGTGAACCCTCCGGTTACAAGTAGTAACGGGCGGACCATCATATAACAGCCTGTTAATGTCAATGGCCTGTTAGTCTGTTACGACTTGTCAGTGCTTGTTCCGCAGCACCTTCGCCAGTGCGCGGATGCTTGCACGGAGATGCAAGGGATCGCGCCTTTCCTGCCACTCGGCCAGGATCTTCAGGAGGGTATCACCGACGGGGTCTCCCGCCTTGGCACCATTTGGCACCATCGCGGGGTCTCCGGTGGTCTCTCTTGGTCTTTGGGTGCGATGGCTCCCGTCGAGAACGGTTCGCCCTGGTTCGCTCCGGTTCGCGTAAGTGCTTGAATTCAATTCCAGTAGTGAGTAGCATACTTCCTTGTAATCATTGGATATTATTGATGTTTCTTCGGATGGTGCCAAGGCGGTGCCAGATGCGAATTTGGCAATCCGAACCACTTGTCCCTCATGTCGTTTGAGCTTCAGGCATGAGACCGCAGAGCACAAAGTCGACCATGGGAGAGTGGTGTATTGGTCCATGACGCTGGACTTTGAGCCATGGGAAATCCATTTCAAAACGTGCGGCGGAGCTCCATCGGCCAGTGCAAGGCTGATGAAGGTTCGTCTTGCGTCGTGCTGTCGCCGGTGACGCAACCCGAGCATCTCAAACTCGACGAGCATGCTTCTCCACTCAGTACCCGCCAGTCGATGGACATCACAGTGCCTGCTTGAGCTCGCGGGTAGGATCAAATCCCCAGGCTTCGGCGATCGGCCTACGTAGCGCTCGAAGCCGCTGAGCTTCCACTCGGCGAGAATCTTGGCCAGCTCGGGATGCACAGGCACAGCGCGCGGGCACTCTGTTTTGGTTGGTTTGAGCCGGTGAAGCCGCTGGTCGTAGCTGCGCTCGATGCTCAGTCGACCCAGGGGTTCTGCCCTGGGATCGTAGTCGCTCCATTGGAGCGCGGAGAGCTCGCCGAAGCGCAAGCCGGCGAGGAACAAGAGAGCGTGCTGAACCTTTCGGTCTTCGGCGATCCTCTCATCGGACATGAGGAGCTCAGCCTCGTCTCGCGTGAAGATCGCAGTTGCTCTCCATGATGGATCCTTGTCCGCGTTGCGAGGTAAATCCCTCTTCGTAAGGACGCAAGGCGAGAAAGAGACGACCTCCTGCACGATGGCATCTTTGTAGGCGACTTTTAGCGTCGAGTAGCAGCCGCGGAGCCTCCACGGTGAAAGCTTTTTCTGTTTCATGCCCTCGAGCCAGCCGATGATGTGACGCGGTTTGATGTCAGTTAGGAGCATGTCGCCGAGGACGGGGAGGATGTGAAGTCTTAGCTGGCCTTCTTGGTTGACCCAAGAGCCATCGGCTGCCTTGCGCGACGCAATCCATCGAGCAGCCCAGGCCCGAAGAGTCATAGGCCCGCCCTCGTCCATGGCCCGCTTGCGAACATCGATCCCCGCCTCAGCTTGCCGCAACGTCTCGTGGGCGAGCTCCTTGTCACCTTCCCCATAGGGGGTCGCACAGCGTCGACGGGAGCCGGTCTCGTCGAGATAATCCAGGTGATACCGTCCGCGCTTCAGGAATATCCGTCCCATGACGCCTCATAAAAGAGCGCCCATCCCTCGACGGAGAAGTGAGGCTGTTTGCGAGGCAGGCCCAAGACCTCGCCGAGGGGCGGGCGCGTTCTACTGTGTTTGTGGAATGGTGTTCATCGTCCTGGTTCCTGCCTCGCAAGGTAAGCCTAGCATGGTCAAGTTACTTCTCGAGGATTCTCTTCGCGACCTCGGCGGGGGATGGCTTCGGCTTGCTCTTGCCAGAGAGCAGATGCGCGTCGATATCGGCGCGACGAACCCTGAGCTTTCCTGCGATGCGCCCGATCGGGACTGCGCCATTCTTCTCCCACTCGCGCAGCTTTCGCCCTGCGGTGTTCCTGTGAACGCATAGATAAGCCGCACATTCGTTGACCCCCATCCAGCCGGTATCATCGGATCTTCCTCCTGGCAACCTTTCGTCGAGGATCTTGATCACCTTTTGAAGCGTTCGCTCGACGGTCGCCTCGACGGTCTGAGCAATCATCGTATCGATCATTATTTCCCCTTTCTGAGATCGTCGGCGAATTCGTCAAAACTCTCAGGGGTGATTGGCGGGATGCACTTTTCTGGAGTCGGAGCGAGGCTCATTTCGGGTGCTCGTTGCTCATGCCAGCGCTCCTATAAACGTCCAAGCCGCTGCACCTGGCGGCTTCGGTGCTGTCTTGTCTTGCCGCGCTCGCGCCATCTGCCGACCGAGTAACCCGTCGAGCTCCTCGGGCGTCGGAGGTCTCCAACCGCACGAGTCGATGCTGTACCCCTGCGGGCCGTCTGCGGATTCCCGCATCTCGATCTCCGCGACCCAGAGCCCGCCCGCTTTCGGCGCTTCGATGGCGGAGGCCTCGAACCAGTCGGCTACAGCATCCTCGCCGACGGCCTCGATGGCCTCCCGCGCCCATCCTGTCGCCGCGAGCGGGATGCACATGCCCTGAGTCATGAAGCCGCTAGGCTTGCCTTCAAGATCTGAAGCTCCCACCATCGCGAACAGTATCTTGTCCATGTGCCCTCCTCGCAGTGCGTTCGTTCTTCGCTCTCGTCGAGCCATGTCGATGTAGTAACGCGCCTCGTCGGCGGGGAGATCGGCGACGTACTCGGCCTCTTCGATGTCGTCGTCGGTCTCCATGCCGCGTTATCCCGAGTTCGCGACCAGCCAATCCGCTTGAGCTTTACGCTCTGCGGCGTAGGCGGCGTCGGAGGCGGCGTAGGAGGCGGCGTCGGCGGCGGCGTAGGCGGCGTAGGAGGCGTAGGCGGCGTAGGAGGCGGCGTCGGCGGCGGCGGAGGCGGCGGCGGCGGCGGAGGAGAAGGCGGCGTAGGAGGAGGCGGCGTAGGAGGAGGCGGCGTAGGAGGAGGCGGCAGCGCGTTTCAGTTCTGCGTCTGAAACGCGCTCTGGATCGGCAACCTTTCGACGAACAACAGCTAAGCTCTCTTCTACTCGCGGATCGGTATTGAGATGTTTCACTCGCTCTGCACAAAAGAGAGCAAACGCTCGTTTGGATTTCTGTCCTTCATTTGGGAGGAGGGGCAATAGCTTATCAATGGTCTCTTCAGATGTCATGCTCGTCGGTCTCCATTTTCATGAGGCCCCGCGAAGCTGAGCCTATAAGCCCTGGTCCTCTGCCCCCTCGCGCTCGTGCGGTAGCCGATGCTCCAATAGAAGACCGCCCCGGGAATCACGAAGGCCCGCTCATCGTCCGCGACTACAGAGAGGGAAAACGTCGCCTCCTCCTCGGGCTTGGAGCGATCTGTCATGTCGTAGAGAACCGCCGCAAACTCGTGATCGTCGACGCGGCGGACGACGCACTCCCATCGCTGGACGATGTCGAGGTCATCCACGATCGTCAACCCTCTTCGTTCGTCCATTCTCTTGCCTCGCCTTCCTGTGCTCATCCGACTGCGGGCACGTTGCGAAGTGAGATCGGTGCACGATGACTCCGCGACAGCGGGATTCACAGATCCCCACTCCACCCTCGAGCAACCACAACGTCTCGCTCTCCGCATCGATCGGCATCGTCTTGCCCGCGGGGGTTGTCGCCCAGATGATCTCTTTGCCGCATGACTTGCAATTCTTGGTGCTCATCGATCATTGCCTCGCACCACGAGAGGATCGCCCTGATGCAGACGCTCCCACTCCTCGCGGGTCACCTCGACTGCCGCCCCGTTCTTCCGCACCCAGATCCCCGACCCGACGCTCCTCCTGCTCGATGGTCGCTCGAACCATGCTTTGATCGCGGTCATCCAGTCCGAACGACAGAGCTTGCAGACCCGGAGCGTGTAGATGCTCATTGGCCTGAGCTCGCCATGACACTTGACCGTCCCGCCCGCGATCGTGAGCTTCGCACCGTTCGGCCCCGCATCGAAGACCACCGGAGCGCGAGCCGCTTCGAGATCGTCGTTCGAGGCCTTGAAGAGATGCTGCTTGACGAAGGGCAATCCAAGCTCAGCCATCTCATAGAAGCAGGCATGCCAGAGCGTGCGGCGGTCTTCACCCGCTTCGCCGCATCGGTCGCAAAGCTCTCCGGTCTCTTCTTCGGACATGACATATCCCTTCAGGTCAGGGCTCCGACCATTACCGAGGATCATTGACATCACTCGCCGTATTTCTCGAACAGGAGTTGTCTCGTGTACGCGACCGCGTCCAGGAGCTCCTGGTACAGATCCCTGAGCGGGTCGCGCCCATTGAAGGGTTGCAGCGGGGTGCCGTATTTTCGACACCCGAACGCATCTCGATCTGCCATATCGATGAGGACGAGGCGCCAGACAGGCGGGTGCTGGTTGGTCGTCGGAGCGGGCTCGGGTGTGTCGGCTGAAGACATTCTCATCCTCCAATCGAAAAGGCCCGTCAGCCCAACGCCGACGGGTTGCTCTGGGAGTGTTCTCGTACTCGTTCGCGTCGATTCTCCGAGAGCGCTGGGCACCGGCGACGGATTCGAACCGCCTAGCATCGACGCTGATAGCGTCGAGATCGCTCCAAGCGAAGACCGGCGCGTATTCATCTATCTCTCCGCGGTTTCGATCTCGTACCCGAGGGATCTGAGGACCCTCTCCCCTGCATCCATTGCCAAATCTACCGAAGCGATCCCATCTACTTTGATCCCCGCGTCACACTCGAAGGTCCATCTCCCGATGCCTTCACAGCGAATGGATGCTACTGTGCTTTCTCCTTCCCTGCACTCATAGCGCTGAGACACTTCCTCCATCGGCTTCGCGTGCTGGAGCCGATTGCCGATGGCAACCCAGTCAGATACCTTCGTCATCGCTCACCCTCCCTCCTTCGATTTTCTTCTTCGGTCGCCACTCGCAGACATTGCTCTTGAGCGTGACGCCTCCACGCTTCGCTACCGCGTCGAGGATCGCATCGAGAGCCTTAGTAATTCCTCTTGGTCCCGTGATCGATCTCAGCGATGTTCTGATCGCGCTGATGCTGGTCGAGTGCTCGCAGCAAGCCCGCGCAAAGCCTTCCCCATGCAGCTCTTCGAGCACAGCGTAGGCCTTTTCTCCATCGATGGCTCGTCGACCCGGCCCGACCCCATAGACCACTCCATTCTCCAGCTCGATCGGATGCGAGTAGGCATAGCTCCGGAGTGCCTCGCCGATCTCGTCGGTGAAAGAACGAAGCTGCTTGAAGGCCAGGTATGCTTGCTGAGCGCGCTCCTTCGTGAGTTCGGCGATCGGCTGCCGCAATATCTCGTCATGCTCGCCGGCCCCCAGCGCGCGGATGAGGCCGACCCTCGCGGGACAGTAGATCGCCGAGTGACAGTAGCGACACCACGAGCCCGCTCTCACCTGCGGTGCATTGCCCCGCGCAACCCAGTCGCGAGACTCCTCGACTGACTTGATCATCTCGACGAGCTGGTCGGCGAAGAGGTCGAGGTCGAAGATATCGACGTCAGCGGTGTCCCTCCGCGAGTGCTCGCCCTCGAGACCAGGCCAGACAATCGAGATGCGCGCGGCCTGACGCTGGAAGACGTTGCAGGCGACGAGGGCATAGAACATGAGCTGCGCGTTGTCCTGCGCCTTGATCCCCGCCCGCCCTGTCTTGTAGTCGATGACGTGTACTCGGCTGGCATCGATTCCGACCACGTCCGCTGTCCCGGGGATGTCGCCCCATGGCAGGTCGGGATAACATCGCGCCCCCTGCTCGGAGATGATGCGGCCGAACCGCTTCGAGGTGTTCCAGACCATCGGGACTTCAAGCGACCATTCCCCACCGAGTTCTTCGAGCGGCGCGCCGATCTCTTCGCAGGTCTCTCGCCATTCCTCCGAGGTCTCCTCTATTGCCTTCTCCCTGCCGACCTCCTGCCTTCGCCGCAGGTACTCATGGATAGCTGTCCCTCGCTCAGCCGCCTCACTCGTGCTTGAGATCGCGGGCAGATGAGCCGATGGCGGACATCGCAGGATCCGCTCGAGCTGAGAGGCGGAAATCACTTGACCTCTTCTCGAGCTTGCGCCTCGATTTCCATCTTGCGCGCCGCGTAGAGACCTCGCAGGGTCTTGACTTCAGCGTCGGTGATGCGGTGCACAGTCTGAGCCTTTTGGATCTGCTTCGCGGTCTCGACCAGGCTCTCCTGATCAATCGAGGTGCCGATCAGGCTCTTGAGGAACGAGAGCGCCTCACTCTCTACCGCGGTGATCTCTGCCCCGAAGCCGGCCGGAAGGTCGTCGCTCTCCACGTCTGCGAAAGAATCGACGGGAGTGAACTTCGCATCAATGACGGTCTTGGGTTCGGGAGTGGGCGCGGCAGGGGGCTCGAACTTCGCTGATTCCTCGACTGCAAGCTCCCTGATCTTCCTCGACGGTCCGCTCGTCTTGATCTCGATTGAGGCAACCGAGGCCACCGAGGCAACCGGAGCCCTCACTTCCTCCTTGAGATCCTCGATGTCAGTGATCTCGGAGAAGCCCATCAGGATGTCAGGGTAGAGAGCGCGGGCAAGCTTCGAGGCCGCTCTCCGCCGGAGCATGTCCTCCGGGTTCGCCTTCCAGTTCTGTCGGCCGGTGAGCCCCGCACGATTCGCTTGCTCGATGGTATAGGAGAGCCTCACCGCGGAGGATGTCCCGACCCTCCGGCTCTCGTAGGTCGCTTCCTTGTCGGTCGAGCTGACCAGGTGGAAGAACTGGCAGGTGTTTCGATGCTGGAGGCACAGAGCCTGCATCAACTCAGCCGACATGCAGGGCTTCCCATCGACGACATAGATGGCCCGAACCGATTGCATGGGGGTCAATCCCAGCTCGAGACCTTGCAGGAGGATTATATAAGCATCATCCGGATTCTTGAGGTGCGGGATGAGTGAACACTTGGCCACTGCCTGAGCAAGCGACCAGGTCTCCTCCCATGTGCGGGGTATGAGCGCGTGAGACAGCGGTTGCGTCTGCACGACGAGGGCTTGATTCACTTCGGTCATTGGTCGTCTCTCCTTAGTCGATCCCGGATGTTCTCGACCACCTTCACTCGCTGATGTTCGAAGAAGTCGAGCAGTTTTCTCATGCCTCTCTCGTCGAGGACATACAACTTCGAGCTCGCGTAGAACGACACCTGTCCTTGGTCATTCAGCGTGACACCGATCGATTTACCGTCGACGTCGACGACCTGCATCGAGGCGACCGTCTTGGGCTGGACCCATTCCTTGGGCACCTCCCCGCTCGTCTTGACGCGGTCGAAAAACTCGACCACCTTGCGCGCCAATGAATCGTCAATCCGATCACCGGCGAGCGCAATAATGTCATGCACCTCAGCCGAAAGGCTGTCCGAAGGTTCCACGTCCTTACCTCCAGTGTGAGAGGAGGAGCCCCATCACAACGGCGATCGCCACAAGAGCAATCGCCACAACTCCTAGCCAACGCTCTTCGCGCCTTAGCTTAGTCCGAGGCACAATAACCCTCGCTGAGGCCGGCCGTCCATGCCTTGGGGGGGAGGAAGGCAGACGGCCAGCCTCAGCGAGGGAGAGGACCCGCCAGCCCTATGCCGACGGGGTGCTGGGGGAGGTCGTCCCTTGGGATGCCCCACAGCGTTAGCGTCTAAGCCGAGAGCATTGTCATTGCCCTCAAGGCCACAATAAGAATTCTTACGGAACCCGTCCATCCGTACAATCCTCCCGCGCTCGACCTCAATGCCGAGCCCTGCCACGCGGGAAAATCGTTAACAGTAAGTTGATTTAGTGTCAAATATAATTTTGTAGATATGTCTTAACACTGCGTTATTCCAATGCGCTTAACAGATCACTCTTCGGGTACGCGACCGCGCGGATAGGAAAATATTTAGCCTATATGCAATATTCCGGCGGAGACTTAATTAGCCGTTGGGTCGTTTTCTGATTCTCTTTGGCGGGAGTGGAATGAGGAGAGGCTCGTCGGGCAATATCTGGCCCTCGAGTGGCGGGACGGAATCATTCAGATCCGCGAGAAGGCCTCTGACATAGCGGACGGCGATTGAAACAAGGGCTCTTCCAATGTCAGGACCAATCTGAGTCTTGGCTACGTGCAAGCATCGGAGGAGCGTGATCTCGTCGTCCGCGAGCTCCCATAGCTCGTAGAGGGGGATACCCAGCGCCTTGAACATCGCGGGGAGCTTTTCGCTCTGCCTCGTTATCCTCGTTCGGTCATTCTCGGAGACGGGCCAGAACTGGGTGACTTCTGCGGGCGCGAAAGTCATCCCATGCTCCTCGAAAAACGCACTGACACGACCTGGCTTGAGCCTTCCGGTGTGAGGATTCCCCATGCCCTTCTCGAGTAACTTACGCCTCATCAACTCACGAGAATAAGGCGTGATCTTATAAGGTTGGCTCTCCGGCTTGACTCTTCCCATGACTGCTACTCGTGCTGCGCCCGGGCGCAGCTCGCCGGGACGTCCTCGGCATCTCCGTAACTTTACCATGCCAAAACATAACACTTTGCTTATGTAGTGGCAACCTGCCGACGGAGAATTGCGAAATATTTGCTCGACGCTTGACGTAAATTAACCCATGGTTTATTTTGTGGGCGATGAAAAAACCGACTAGGGGGCAAAGTCTGGGCGATCGGATATCGGTCGCTATGGCTAAGAGAGGCATCAGTCGCGGGCAGCTCGCCGAGGCAATGGGAGTGACCTACGTGGCAGTCTATTGTTGGTCGAAGGACACGCGGACGCCTCCGGTCGCGACTCTGCGTCGATTGGCGAAGATCCTTCGCGTCCCCTTTGCACATCTGATCGAGGCCGTCGAATGACCGTCGATGAGCGCAGGCATGAAACGCGAGAAGGAGGAAATAGATGAGCGACGAGAAATACGAAACCCTGTATGTGAATCTGCTCGAGGAGGAGATCGCCAGGTATGCGACGGAGATGGCGGTGCTCGATGAAACAATCCGGATGAAGGAGGACGAGGCGAAGCGGGCCGCTGCGACGTACAAAGAAGACCTGAAGACGCTCGATGCCCGAAGGGCGACCTTGGCTCAGCGCGTCCGCGAGCGCAAGGAGAGGCGGGATGTTCCGGTCGCTGAGCAAAAAGACTTCTCGCGGAAAGCGATCTCCACCATTCGTCTCGACACTGGCGAGATCGTCCGCGAACGGGCGATGAGTTCGGAAGAGCTTCAGACCGAGCTCGACTTTAAGAAGACCCGGAAGTTCAAGGCCGAGGTCGCCGAGACCTCCGAAGAGCCGACGCCAAGAAGAAGGAAACAGAGCCCAACTCCAGCGGGCGATCCCATCGTCGAGGCCTGCAAGGAGGCGGGTCTCGAGAGCCAGGTATCCCTCGCTCAATGCACCCTTGAGGACATGGCCGACTGATCTGGTTGTTCTTGAACGGGAGCTGGAGGACGGATGAGCGAGGGTGGTGGAAACGGGACAACCGGCCCGCAAGCGCTGGCTACTGACCGGACGGAACGCAGCATCGTCAGCACGATCCTCGCCACCAAGGGAGCAGTGCTCTACGAGCTGCGCCTCGATCCCGCGACGATCTTCAACCCACGAGTAAGGCAGTTCCTCGTGGCCGCGCTCAGGTTGCACGGGGACGACTACCAGATCACTCCGGAGATCCTTGCCGCTCACGCTCCCGAGGTCGACCAGACCTGGCTAGCGGCGATCGTGGGCGACTTCGATGTCTCGTCCAACCTCGAAGACCTCAAGGCGAACCTGCCGCTCATCGAGGAGTCGCATCGGGATCGAGAGATCCGGAAGGCGGCCAGCTCGCTCACGCGAGAACCCGGCGATGAGCTCGCGCTGGCCAGGATCCGCCTGCTCGCGGACCCGGCGCGGAAGAGGAAGGACGATGACTACCTGGTCGACGTGGCTGAGTATCTCGGGGCGGATGAGCCCTCAGATGACACCGCGGAGGACTGGACGGTTGAAGGCCTCATTCCGTCCGCGGCCCCTTCCGCCATCGCGGGCGAGCCCAAGAGCGGCAAGACGATCCTAGCAGAGGAGATTTGCATCTGCGTTGCCGCGGGCATCCCGATCCTTGGGTTCCCCGTTCGGCAAGGTCCGGTTCTCCTCTTCCCGTTCGAGGATCCCAAGAGGCTCACTCAGCGACGGTTATGGTGGATAGCGCGCGCTCACGGGATCGACCCCCGCAGCCTTGCCGGATCGCTTTGCGTGAGTGACCAGTCGCTTGGACTCGATGAGCGCTCCGACGTTGAACGCCTGCGCCGCTCGATCGAGCGCTATCACCCCCTCCTCATCCTCATCGACAGCCTCTCCCGGATCCACTCAGGCGACGAGAATTCCAAGCAAGACATGGGGGTCGTGCACAAGGTCTGGGGCGACCTGGCGCGTGAGTACGAGTGCGCGATCGTCATCATCCACCATTTCGCGAAGAGCAACGAGCGAGACAAACGGGGGCCAGGGCAGAGGATGCGAGGGTCCAGCGACATTCATGCGCTCGTCCGCCAGGTCGTGGGCGTGATGGGAGCCGAGGAGGATCAGGTCAAGACGATTTCTTGCTCAGGCAACTTGGATGGCAAGCCCAAGCCCTTCTTGGCCGAGCTCGTGGGCAGCGAGGACAGAGGCAAGAAAACCCTCTCCTGGGCTCACAGGGGCAACGCCAGGGAGTATCAGGACTCGCGCATCAGGGAGGCAATCGTCGCGGTTCTGGGTGGCAATGGCGAGGGTCTGGGAGCAAAGGCGGTCAGGGATGGGGTTCGCGCACTGATCGGGAGGGCTTCGAGCGAAGGGATCGACCACACACTCCGGAGGATGAAGGTGGAGGGACTGATCGACCAAGCGGTCGGAACCCGCAACGGTCAAATCAAGCCCTACCGACTAATCCGATCGCAGGAGCAAAACTGATGATCTCCGTCGCTGAGCAACCTTGCCGACCATGCCGGTACCTTGCCGCGGCAAGGTTATCAGCGACGATAAATGCAAACCTTGCCGATCCTTGCCGGTATCTTGACCTTGCCGGGCCCCGTACCCCGGACGGCCCCCGAGCAAACCTTGCCGCCGGGTATGTATTATATACCCGGCAAGGTTGCGGGGGCCTGGACGGGTTAAGCGGCAGGGATCCGGAAAAGAGGGATCAAGAGAAGATCTTAATCCCATGCGGCAAGGTTTCGGATGGCGGGGTGAATTGTATTCAGAGGGAGGGACGGCAATGTCGAAAGGCAGCCCGGGAGTGAAACGTGGGCCGAAGTTTTGGATCGGGCTGAGGGTCTGCCGCAGGTGCGGGGCGCAGGTGCCGAAGACCTGGCGAGTAGCTCACCTCGAAGCGAAGCATGACGTTTGGAGGCCGACCAGGCAGGAGATCGAGGAGTGCTACGGGGAGATGGGCAGCAAGGGCAAGAGCGAGAGGAGACAGGCATGCTGAAGGCTCCCTTTCCCTGGTTCGGCGGAAAGTCGCGGGTCGCTCCGATCGTCTGGGATCGGTTCGGCGACGTCGCGAACTACATCGAGCCTTTCTTTGGGAGCGGTGCTGTCCTGCTCGGGAGGCCTCACTACAGCGGACAGACCGAGACCATCAACGACGCCGACGGATTTGTCGCGAATGCCTGGCGGGCGATCAAGACGCATCCCGATGAGACCGCCGACTTTGCCGACTGGCCGTGCAATGAGAACGATCTGACCGCTCGACACATTTGGCTCGTCGGGCAGAGGAAGACTCTCACCGAGAAGCTCGAGGGAGATCCGGAATACTGCGACCCGAAGATCGCGGGCTGGTGGCTTTGGGGGATCGCGGGCTGGATAGGACGCGGATGGTGCAGCGGAGTGGGCCCCTGGTCTTCGGTCGATGGCAAGCTCGTCAACCTGAGCAACGACGGGCGAGGCGTGAATCGCCAGCGCGTCAACCTGAGCAACGACGGGCGAGGCGTGAATCGCCAGCTCGTCAACCTGAGAAACGACGGGCAAGGCGTGAATCGCAAGACAGCGATCCACGATTGGTTCGGGGAGCTCAGCCTTCGCCTCCGGCGGGTCCGCGTTGCTTGTGGTGATTGGGCGAGAGTGTGCGGTCCCGCAGTGACGCGAGCGCATTCCGTCGCATCCGTCGGGATCTTCCTCGATCCGCCTTATTCGCACGAAGAGCGCTGCGGCGATCTTTACGCCGTCGAGATGAAGATCGCCGACGCAGTGCGCGAGTACGCGATCGAGGTCTCTCGTTCGCCTCGGGTTCGCGTCGCGCTCTGCGGTTATGAGGGCGAGCACACGATGCCGGAGGGCTGGGAGGTCTTCGAGTGGAAGGCTGCGGGAGGGTACGGGTCGCAGGGGCGTGAGAGAGGACGAGAGAACAAGGTTCGGGAGCGGATCTGGTTCTCGCCATCGTGCAGGAAATCGCAACTTGGTCTTTGGGACATGCGGCAAACAGAGGAGATCGACGATGAGGACGGAAACTGAGAAGACTGAGAAGACTGACAGGCCGAAGGCGGTGAGCAGCGGAGCTCTGGCGGCTTTCCCTGGAGCGCCGGAGTGTCACGTGCTGAGCAACGGGCGGAGGGTGATCACTCAGAGAGGCATCGTCAGGTGTTTGACCGCGAAGAACGCGGATGGGAGTGGTGGGCGCGAAAGTGGCGGTTTAGAGGTATATTTAGATGGATTACCCAATAATAATAATAGGTTTAACCCGGGCGAGCACTTAGTGGAATTCGACCATCCGGAGTGCAAGACAGCGATCGGATGGGATGCGGAAACCTTCGTCGACATCTGCCTCGCCTATATCGATGCGAGTGAAGCGGGTCTCCTTCGGCCCAATCAAGAGCACCTCGCCGCCCGCTCGCGCCAGGTCGTCAAGGCTCTAGCCAAGACCGGCATCGTTGCCCTCATCGACGAGGCGACAGGCTACCAAGTCAGTCGCGAGGTCAACGAGCTCAACAAGCTCTATCAGCGAATCCTCCGAGACACCCCGCAGAAGTGGGAGAGGCTCTTCGACAAGAAGTTTCAGCATGAGATCGAAACAATCCACAACAAGCCGCACAAGGCCGGGTTCCCAGGGTGGATAAGAGAGCTGATTGGAAGAATCTATGACGGGGTTTTAGGCAAGCCGATCATGGGCGAAGTCCGACGGAGAAACCCGAACCCTAGTCACCGAAATAATCACCACCAACACTTTCAAGATCCGGTGAGGGCGTTCATCAAAAACCGCGCGAACATCGTTGAGGCAATAGCGATGACGAGCAGTAATAAGAACGAATTCAATAAGCGTGTGAATCACTATCTGAAGAAGCATGGGCTTCAATTAGACCTCGACCTCGAAGATGGCGAGGGATGACGAAGTCGGGCGGACAGATGCTTGAAGCCCTGATCTACGCTCCGCCCTGGCGCGAATGGGTGGGCGACGAGCTGAGAGGCGGGGCGGTCGTTTGTCATTGGCGAGAGTATGGACCTGTCGATTCTGTAGCCTTCGCCAAGCAGAAGAACGAATGGCTATCTCGTCGCGAGGGCGGGGGGCTTTGGGACGAGGGCGAGAACCTGGCGCAGCGGGCGAGAGCGGCGCAGATGATGATAATCAGGGATCGTCGGGTGAGCGATTTTGTGAGAGAGAATAGCGGCGACATTCCTCCTCGGGAGCTTGAGTGCTACCTCTTGATATGGGAAGAGGGGCTGGGGCTGCGGCGGACGGCCAGGAGGATGGGGGTCGCCATCCCTACGGTTAGGAACTGGGTAAAGAGGCTGACTGAGAGGGCGAGCGGATGAATCCGACAAAAAAACAGCTTGAGGATATCGCCGAGGAGCTGGCGCGCCTCGATTCACTGGAGTGGTTCAAAGGTAAGGAAGCCAGTGTTACTTTCAATGAGGACGCTAAGGTCTTCAGGGTCGAGACGACCGACAAGCGCGCCTTCAACGACATCAGCCTTGATCTCGTGCAGAAGGTCTGGCTCGATCGGCAGATTGACGAGGAGGCGATCATCGAGAGGATTAAAGGCGCGGTGTGTATAGTTTGCGAGGGCTGCGCGGAGCTTTCGAGACGAGTAGAGAAGCTTGAGCAAAAGGTCGCACTGCTCGACGAGATACACGTCGCGCTGCTCGACGAGATAAAGGCAGATAAGCTCCAAGTCGTCAGGGTGAACAAATGAAATCGATCTCATTCTTCGTCGCCGGAGTTCCTCGGCCGCAGGGATCGAAGCGGCTCGTCGGCTTCAAGACAGGGCACGTTCACATGATCGAGGCATCGCCGGAGCACAAGAACTGGAGGGCATCAGTGAGCGGAGTGGCGCACGAGGCGGTCGCTCGCGAAAAGCTCGAGATGATCGACGGTCCAGTCGCCCTTGAGGTGCGCTTTCAATTCGTGCGGCCCGCGAGCCATTATGGGAAACATGGGGTAAAGCCGAGCGCCCCGCCATACCCGAAGGCTTACGACCTCGATAAGCTCGTCCGCAGCGTCGGGGATTCCCTCTCGGGCATCGTCTACCGGGATGACGTCGAGATCATCACGATCATCGCGCGAAAAGAGTGGGGAGATACCGTCGGCGCGCTCGTAAAGGTTTCGACGGTGGAGATGGAGACGAAGACAGAACCTGCGGATGTGGCCAAGAGCGAAAGGCTCCCAGGACTATGAGCGAGGCAAAACGAAACGAGCGATTGATGGGGCTGCTCACGGTGATTGAGATCTATGTTGCTGGGATGCAGGAAATCGCACGCAAGTCCGATAGACCCGACTGGTGCGAGGCTTGCTCGCGACTGCAAAGCGCGACGGTACAACTGCGGGCAAAGCTGGGAGCAGGAGAATGACTATCTTCATCGACCTCGATGGAGTGATCGCGGATCTGGTTACTCCCTGGTGTGAGTACCTCCGGCGCGAGCTGGGTGTCGATATCGCGCATGAGACGGTGAATCGCTATGACCTCACGCAAGCGGTTATTGAGATCGAGCCGAGGTTATGCGAGCTGAGACGGGGTGACGTGAAGAAGATCGTCAATCGCTTCCTCGATACCCCTGGTGTCTTCTCGATGCTCGAGCCTTATCCGCTCGCGCGGGAGACGGTCCTCAGCATGGTCGATATAGGGCACGACGTGAGGATCGCTAGCTCTCCTTGGAAGCCCTGGTCCGCTGGCGAGAAGATCGAGTGGGTGAGGAGGCGCATCTCGACGAAGATCCCCGTCATCCTCCTCCATGATAAGAGCATCCTCTCAGCGACGGGAGGCATCCTGATCGACGACTGCCCGAAGCATGTCGATCCTTGGGGTCGGCGAGGGTGGCTAATGGATCGACCCTGGAATCAGGGGCCGACTGCTCACCGCACGACTTGGGAGGGCGTCCTCCACGCATTCCTCGCATGAGCGGAGCATGGGGCGTCGTCGTTGACGGGGTCGCAAAGATCACCTACTGCCATCGCGACGCTCATCCTGAGTGTCTTGGGATGAGGGTCTATGCCGCGGTCAAAATATTCCGACCCCTGGCATGGCTCAAGGATCTCGCCCGCAGTCTAAGGGTTGTGGACCCTCGGCAAGATGCAAGCGCGGATGACATCGAGAAATACCGCCCGATCGCAGATGTGGCGGTCGGGTCAAAGAGGATCGAGGATTGGTACTGCCTGATCCGCAGGCTTCAGCTCGCACCCAGCAAGACGCTTCTGCAGGGCATCATGCTGGACGCGTCGCGGTTCCCCGAGGATTCGGCTCAATGCGAATGGGCCTATGTCCTCGACCTCGACGAGGGTGCCTTCGAGGTCTACCAGGGCGAGCAGGAGGAGCCGCACGACCGCGGGCGGTTCGCCTCAGCGATGGTGCAGGGTGACCCGAGGCATCCCGTCTATCCCTGCGCGCTCGTGCTGAGCGTGCCGATCGGGGAACTGGATGACGGGTGGCTCGAGAAGCTGAAGGTAGTCGCAGAGGAATGGCAAGACGTGTGATAGAAGAATCACGAAAGGAAGATAATGACCCGACGAACCGGAAAGACAAAGCAACCCAAGCCTGCCACTCGACGCGGTCCAGGGAGACCGACTGACGAGCAGAGGAGGATACGTGCGATTGCCGAGGAGTTAGCGCGCTCGCTGGCCTATGATTGCATATCGGCGGTGCAGACAGCACTCCGCGCCTATGCGCTGCGAGGAGAGCGAATGAGACCGCGGGCGAGGGCGTGAGTGAAAGGGAAAACGATGGCAAGAACCGGGGCGAAGACGAAACGAGGAAGACCGATCGACGAAGAAAGGGTTAGACAACTGTTCGAGGCCTATGCCCGAGAGCTCTCCAACGCTTGCCTCGCCGCGATAGACAAAGTGAACTATCAATGGACGGAGCTCGGTGGGCTGCTTAGTCCGGCGCGGGCGGCGCGGGCTACACGATCGACACGCGCTACACGATCGACACGCGCAAGCTAGAGCTTGGTCGGATCGCTCGGGGCAGTAGAAAGAGGAGTGATGAGGCAAGAGACACCGCGCCCGATCGTGCACATGTAATAGGAGCCACATGCCAGCATTCGGTACGCTGTCTCTCCTGCGGTGGACCAGGCTGATTCCGCCACGAGTGAGATCTCCTGCGGGGAGCACCCGGTCTGGATGGCGAGCCGATCGATGAGGATACTCATCCGCACCTTCGCGCGGCTTTCTTTTGATTCGGTGCACTCGGTTATTGAGTTGGAACCATACCCGCAGTCGTACATTCGGCCATCCGCTGGGCACGTCGCAATCCATGACCGATCCCATCTTCCGCACTCGGGCTTGTCGCCACATTTGATCTTCGGCTGCGTGGGACATTGCCAACCAGCAGCGTAGGTTGTGTCGCGGACACGCCCCGAGTGAGCCATCACGCACGACAGACTGACGAGCGATAACATGACGATGCGCTTCATGTTCCCTCCTTCGATAGTTTCCGGCCTAGAATGCCTAGCCCGGCGCTCACGACCTCGCTCGCTCGCTCGTCTCGGGTAATGCCAAGGCGGGCCGCATCATCGCCGATCGCGTCGGATAGGTGCCGGGGAAGTCTCAGAAATTGCCCGCAGGCGACCGAGAAGCAGGCCGAGCTCATCCACGCTCCTCGCTCCATGGTGCCCCGAGCCGTGTCGATAGCGGCGAGGACATCGGTCCCGATCGATAGGCTGATGCGTCTGAGTCGGGGGTTCATGCTTCATCTCTCTCGGAGAGCGCGAACACTGTTGTCCACATCGTCAAACGTGAGCTGGGCTCGTGATAGGAGCTCTTCGTCCCGCATGGTTACCTCTCCCCCTTCTTCGCTGCCTTCGCTGGCGTGGCTTTGGGGGGCTCAAGAGCCGCAAGAGCTCGCTGGATGCGCGTGAGCGCCGCTTGGCTCTGCACGCTGGGGATTGTCGCCTTCGCCAAAGCGACGAGGTCGCGGGCTTGGACGTCGAGAGACCGTCCGTCCCATGCGATGGGATCGGGCCAGCAAGAGCCCTGATGGCAGGGGTCGAGGGCTTCGGACAACTCAAGCACCTTAGCGCGGGTAGCGTGTTGTGTCATCGTCATGTCTATCATAGATGCTATGGCCATGCCAAATATACATATAATGATATAGCATAGATAGCGGCGTGCGTCTGGTGCAGGGGGTGACGATTTGCGGCACAGTTGGGCGGGATGACGGCAAGTGAGCTAAAGAATTGAAATTAATGTATGTAAAATTTGCATGGTGGTTCTGAAAAGATTGCGAGCGGGCCACTGAGCTGTGCTCATTCGAGGCCTACGCTGTGCTCATTCGAGGCCTACGCTGTGCTCATTCGAGGCCTACATGGTGGGCAGAAGTAGCATGTCACGACCGACGATGCTTACGACGCGGGAACCCTCCGGCTAGAAATAGTCAATGATATTGCGGGTCGAACGCGCCC
>Ga0315283_10000122_pt1 | contig 46291 bp, 34 predicted proteins | sample YL17G09_0_MG_FD_204541 | JGI IMG/M metagenome (GOLD analysis project Ga0315283, IMG submission 204541) | Sediment microbial communities from Yellowstone Lake, YNP, Wyoming, USA - YL17G09_0 | ecosystem: Environmental > Aquatic > Freshwater > Lake > Sediment | place: USA: Wyoming | collected...
CTGGTTGCCGGTCGCGCTGCGCGGATCAGTGTCGATGCGGAAGACGACGCGAGTTGCGGGATCGGTGACGAACGCGTTGCGTCCGGTGGGATCCAGCGCGACGCCGCTCGGCGCGGCGCCGGCGGGCAGTGACGCGCCGCCGACCACCTGCCCGCGGGTGCCGCTGCCAATGCGCACGTCCACCACCACGACGTCGCCCAGGGCGGGCCGGGTGATGACCAGGCTGTCCCCGTTCGAGCGGACCGCGAGACTGTGCGCGGCGCCGATGTCCGAGTAGGTGACGGCGAGGGTCGAGAGGTCGATCTCGGCGAGCCCGCCGGAACCCACCGCGAACGCCCGGGTGCCGTCCGGCGCGAGCGCCACGTCGGTGGGGGGGAACGAGAGCGCAACGTCCGCGACGCGCGATGGCGCTGTGAGGGGCATGTCGGGCAACACGGTGAGGCCGAAGGGGTTGCTGAACACGCCGTTCACCTCGACGCGCACCAACCCGGAACTGGTGAACAGCGGGACGCGCAGCAGCATCGAGGTCGGCGTCACGCTGGCGGGCACCCCGCGCACGTAGCCAGGGGTCACCATCATGGGCAGCTCCACGCTGTCCACCCCTGCGGGGTCGAAGCCGGTGCCGACGATGGTGATGAATGAGCCGCGGCTCGCCGCTCGTGGCTGGATGTCGCTGATGGCCACCGGCGGGGCGTCCTCGGTCGTGAAGAGCGTGGTGAACTGCTCCGCTAGGGGCACGCCGTTGCGGTCCCTGAGCCCGGTGGTGACATCGATCTGGTATTGCGTCCCGAAGAGCAGCGCGTTCGTCGGGGTGAACACCAGGCTGCGCGCGCCGTTCACCAGCGTGGCCTTGCCGCCGAGCGCGGAGGGGACGCCCACCGGGTGCAGCCGGAGCCCGCCCTGCAGGGTGCTCGGGTCGATGCGCTCGCTGAAGTTGACGAGGACGGAAGTGTCGATGCGGATGTCCGTGGTGTCACGGCCCGGGGCGATCGAGATCACCGTGGGTGCGATCGTATCCACGTTCGTGATGACGTTGAGCCCCGAGCGCACTTCACCCGCGGCCAGCGTCAGGATGCCGCGCAACTCCGGCGGGTCACGGTCGGTGTCGGGCTCGCTCCACCACTCGGCCGGGAAGTTGGTCTGGGCGACCGCGTTCAGGCGGGCGCTGATGTAGGCCGGCGTGAGCGCGTAGCCGCCCAGTTCGCCGTCGAGCGGGGTGATGCGCACGCTGTAGGAGCCGGGCGCGAGCCCGCGCAGGGCGTAGTTGCCGCCCTCGTCGGTGTAGTCCGAGGCCACCGAGTCGGCCGGCTCGCTCCCGCCGTCGAGCTGCACCGCGGTCACGAGCGCGCCGGGAATCGCGTATCCCGACCCGCCTTCGGCGGGTGCCCGGCCGCGCACGACCTGCCCGGTGACGGTGGCGAAGTCGGTGGCAAAGGTCGGGCCGGGGTAGGCGGCGGCGATGGCCGCGCGGTCGTCGGCTTCGAGGCTGGCCGCGCCGGTGCCGGGCTGCAGCACGAAGAACAGGCTCGAGTTGAGCACGCCGCTGTGCGTCAGACCGTAGAAGTGCCCGGCCTCGTGCGTGACCACGCTCTGCAGGTCGATCGCGCTGGCGCCGGGGTTGTAGCTCGGCGTGCGGAAGGGGATCTGCGGGTTGAACAGCATGTCGGAGTCCACGATCTGGCCCGGCAGGACGATGCGGTCGTCATAGGCCGCGCGGCGCAGGGCCGAGAGTGTGGGCGTGACGCCGATCACGTTGGGCGGGAAGGAGTAGTCGTCCTCGAAGGTGACCCGGTTCACGCCGTCGTACGCCGAGGCGTTGGTCTGGCTGGTCGTGGGTTCCTGGACCACCGACAGGCTTGCGCCCGGCACCGCGGCCCAGGCCGCGAAACCGTTGGTGATGGCGGTGAGATCGCTGCCATCGTTGATGCGCGGGTCGCCGTGGGCCGAGATCTCGTAATGCAGCGGCAGGGCGCCGCGGTCCCAGGACTCGACGTGACGCATGGTGGCCGTCGCGTCCACGCAGCCGTCCCCGTTCGCATCCTGCCCGGCCGCGCACGAGTCGGGGCAGGCGTCCAGGGCGTCGGCCACGCCGTCGTGGTCGCGGTCCACGTTCAACTGGTAGACGCGGAGGTCGTCGAGGTAGGGAAGCTTCGACGCCGAAAGCATCGGGTAGCCCGGTGGGAAGGTGAAGGGGTCCTCGATCTCGGTCACGTCCTCGGCGTAGAAGACGATCTGCACCGAGTCGGCGGCCATCGGGTACTGAAAGTCCGCCGGGTAGTTCAGGAGTCGCTGGTTGATGTAGGGCGAGGCCACGTCGTCGCCCCAGGTTCCGCTGTTCAGGGCGAAGTAGGTGGGCGAGGCGAAGTGCGGGTGCGTGTCACCCGCGTTCTTGCCGCGCACCCAGCCGACCAGTTGGCGTCCGCTGTTGCGGGTGCCGAGCTTGCCAGAGAACGCGATCAGCAACTGCGTGTCGCCCGGCGCCCCGCCCGGTGCCATCGCGAACCACGGGGAGGTGATCCGCGCGTAGAGGCCTCTGCGATTCACGGAGTCGCCGGCGGCGAGGAAGGTCCAGACGCAGCCCGGGTCGGTGAAGTCGAAATGGTTCCGCAGGCCCACGTCGCTCGTGGAGACCGTGAAGTCCCGGTACCACCAGGGCACCATGCCGCTCTCGACGTAGGCGCCGTTCACCGCGGACAGGGCCCACGGCCCGGTCGTGCCGTCCTCGAAGTCGGTGGGCGTCATGAGGTCGAGCGCCCCGTCCCGGATCGTGAGGTTGTCGATGATCAGCGCGCCGTCGGGCGCGTTCGGTCCCAGGCCGTCCTCGGAGGATCCCGTGGCTTCGGTCTGCACGAGGATGCGCAGGCGCGTCTGAGTGCCGAGCGAGGTCGGCGCGTTCACCGAGCCGATGAGCGCCTCGCCCTTGAAACGGGTGAAGCCGACGAACGGGCCGACCGGGTAGGTGACGCCGCGCATCGTGGTCAGTTGGCTGGTCACCGTCTGCCAGGCATCCCCCGGCCCTCCCTGGGCCTGCACGATCACGAACGTGTTGGCGATCGCGGGGAAGGTCGGCGTCGCGTTGTCGTTGAACAGGTGAACCAGGCCGTCGAAGCGCAGCACCGCCTGCGGGTGCGCCGTGAACGAGAACGGAGGCGAGACCAGACGCTGGCTCCAGCCGTTGCCGTAGCCCGACGGGGACACCCAGCGTGAGACTTCGTCCGGGTCGGACGCCATGCCGGCGCCGAACCAGAGTGCGCGGTCGCCCATCGCGATCGAGAGGGGTGCGCCAGCGATGGCGGAGAGCACGCCTGCGACGTTGAGATGGTAGACGAGCCTCAGGCTGCCGTCCCCGAAGTAGATGCCCCCGGCGCCGTCGAGCCGCACGTCACCCAGCCCCAGGAAGTTCTGCTGGAGCGGGTCGATCACCCCGGACGAGGGGCCGAAGTAGCTGTCGCTGCCAGCGATCCGGGTGAGCGTGCCGGCGGAATACCGGAGCACCGCGGTCGCCGTCGTGATGAGCACGTCGCTCCCCTGGATCTCGACGGAGCGCGGATTCGGAAGCACGCTCGGATCGCCGCCGCACAGGGTGCTCACGGTGCCGGCCACCAGGTCGATGCGCCGCACGGCGTGGTTGCTGTAATCGGCGACGTACAACACGGTGCCCGCCGGATCGACGGCGAGCCCGGCCGGGAGGTTGAACTGCGCCGAAAGAGCCGGACCGCCGTCGCCGGAGTAGCCCGCAATGCCGCCGCCCGCGATGGTGACCACGCGGCCGTCGGTGCGCAGCATGCGGATCCGGCAGATCTGCGGGTTCTTCCCGAGGGACTCGCCGAAATAGAGGTTCCCCGCCGCGTCCCGTGCCAGACCCGCCGCGCGGATGGTCGCATCGGCCAGCGTGGTGTCCTGGTCGGACGTGCCGGCGCCTCCGAGCAAGACGCCCGGCTCGCCGTTGCCCGGGAAAGCGTAGAAGCCCACGGAGGCCGCGGCGATCAGCCGATGGGTCGAGGGATCGAACACCGCGGAAGTGACATCTCCGAGCGCGATCGGGCCGTAGAGGCGCACGACGTTGTTCCCGGGGTAGGCCGCGAGCAGGCGGCGCGGCGTGGTCTTCTCCGAGAACACCACGACCCCGGAGTCCGCCACGGCCAGCATGCCGGGCCCCATGATGGGCGTGGTCAGTGCAGGGCCGGGCAATGGCGAGCCGGCTTCGATCGCGGGGGCGAGCCCGGTGAAGAACGCCTCATTGATGGTCTTGTCGCTGCTGACATGCGCGTAGATCTGGCTGGTGCGGTCCTCGCCGACCCAGCCACGGTCCTGGCAGGCCCCGGTCAGGTCATCGAAGCCGTGCGAGGCGACCAGGAAGGTGTCGCTCTTGCTGACGATGGCGTTGAGGGGTGTGGCCGCGCGGGTCACGTCGGCGAGCGAGGGCAGCGTGTTGGCGCCTCGCACCTCGAGACGAAAGGGCACGGCGGCCGAGTGAGATACGGTCGTGAGCAGCGCGGCGAGGACGAGACCGGCGAGGGCGGCGGAAGTCGTGCGAGCGGTCATGGTCGTCGCGGCCTAGCGGCCGCCCTCCGCGAGAATGGTCCGGATCTCACCGAGCATGTCGCCGAGCCTCAGTTGCGGTGCCTGCTCACCCGCCTTCACCAGGCTCAGCGTGCGCGCCTCGCGCACCCGCAGCCCTTCCAGAGCGCGCTGGACCGTGCGTTCGCCCGTCGCCGCATCGGTGGTGATGTCGAACTTGCCCTGGGCCAGGCCGTTCACCTGCGCGCGCCCCTTCGCGTCGCGCCAGACGAACAGCAGGGCCTCCTCGCCCGGGCGGAACAGCGGGTTGCCCGGGACGGCGTAGCGGAAGCCGTCGAGATCGCCGCCCAACTGCGTCAGGGTGAGGCGCCCGGCGGGAGCGCCCTTGAGCGACTCGCTCACCCGGACCGTGACCTCGGTGACGATCTTCCGGTGGGAATCGTCCCAGCGCGCGCGCGTCTCCTCGACCTGGCCGATCACGATGTCACTCGAGCCCAGCGTGAGATCGCGGAGCGTCTGGTGCAGCACCTGTGAGGCGCCCGCAATCGGCGCGAAGAGGATCACGGCCAGTGCGGTCGCGAGGATGATGAAGCGGGGTGTCTGCATGGCGTGACTCCTGCCGATGAGGGGACGTCGCGGATGCGCAACCCCGGGGAATGCCGGGGCCGCGGCAATTGGGTCCTGGTCGTCGAATCAATTTCCAGAGTTAGCGGCTGAGCGTGAGCGCCTGCTGGTATTCGGCCGCGGCGAGGTCCATCAGGCCGACGGCACGGTAGATGTTGCCCAGCGCTTCATGCGGGGCGGGAGCATCGGGGGAAAGGAGGCTGAGCGCTTCGAACTGCGCGGCGGCCTCTCCGTAGAGGCCGCGGCCGCTGAGGTAGGAGCCCGAAAGAAAGCGTGTGGCCGGGGCGTTCGCCCCACCCGCGCTGTCGCCGATGCGGGCCAGCGCGGCGCGCACCGCCGCCGCATCCTCGGTGGCCAGCACGCGGACGTAGGACTCCTCGCGGCGCAATTCGCCCTGGTCGCCGAACGCGCGCACCTCCCAGAGGTAGTCTCCGCCCGCGGCGAGCGCCGGCGCGTCGGGCGGGTAATCGAGCGTGGTGGCACCGACCTCCCGGTTCCACAACTCGCCCTGCTCGCCCGAGACCGCGACCAGGTAGCGCGTCGCGCCTTCCACGGCGCGCCAGCGGAACGCCGGGCGCAGGTCCAGCAGGCCGGTCCGGCGTGGCTCGATCAGGAGCGGGGAGGAGTCGGCCCCGCTGCGCAGCGCGGAGAGGGCCACGAGGCCTGTTTCGCGCGAGCCGCCAGCCACGAACTTCGTGACGCTGGCGTAGACGTCGCCGGGGATCCCGGGGGTTGCTCCGGCCCTGGGCTTGCCAGCGGCCCGCCCGCCGATGGTGATCGTGCTCTTCTCGGCCAGTTCGATGACGTTGCCATCGTTGAAGAAGATGCTGGCGGCGCCCCCCGAGGAGACGACGACGCGATCGCCGCGCTCGAGCGCGCGCCCGAAGGAGGCGCGCGCAGCGGAACCGCCCTTCGCGGACGCGACCTCGACGCGGCCCTTGACTGCGGCGATGATGGCGAGGGGTTCGGCGCTGGCAGAGGCCAGCCATGGGACTGCCAGCAGCATTCCAGCGGCGGCGGCAAGAACTCGTCCGGCGGCCATAGACTCTCCGAGGGTGAATCCAAACGAGGGACCTGACTGGTCGTAAGCAAGCCAATAGAAGATCGAATCCCGACCCTTGCCGGGCCGCGACATGTACGTAGATTGTACGTCCCGGACCGGGCAATGAAAAGGTATTCTCTTAGTATTCTTTTGGATAGTAACCGGTGGCACGCGGGACACCCTGATCCGGTCCCATGCCCGGCAAGCATGCCCGGCAAGCACTTGCCCCGCGGCCGCCCCTGCGGCTATGGTCCTGTCGCTTCTCATGACGCGCACCGGCGGGGTCTTCCCGCCCGCGCCACCGGTCTCGCGACCGATGGACGCTGCGCGCCGGGCACCCCATCCGTCTCCGGGAGGGACCATGGCGCTGAAGGAGAAGGCCGAGATCATCGACGCCGACGGTCTCCGACGGATTGTGACCCGCATCGCCCACGAGATCGTCGAGCGCAACAAGGGCGTCGATGATCTGGTTCTGGTCGGCATCCGGCGCCGGGGAGTCCCGCTCGCCAGTCGCATGGCCGGGAAGATCAAGGAGTTCGAGGGCAAGGCCCCGATCGAGGGCAGCCTCGACATCACCCTCTACCGCGACGACCTCTCGACCGTCTCGCACCAGCCCGTGGTGGGCTCGAGCGAGATCCCCGTGGACATCACCAACAAGGTCATCGTGCTGGTGGACGATGTGCTCTACACCGGCCGTACCGCGCGTGCCGCGATGGACGCGCTCATCGACTTCGGCCGCCCGCGCGCCATCCAGCTCGCGGTGGTGATCGACCGGGGGCATCGCGAGCTGCCGATCCGCGCCGACTTCGTGGGCAAGAACGTCCCGACCTCGAGCAAGGAGGTCATCGGGGTCAAGCTCGTGGAGATCGACGGCGTGGACAGCGTCGTCATCAAGGAACCCGAGGAGTAGGGGCGCGACCGGGACCGCCCCCTGGCCCGGCTCCTACGGCGCGCCGACGGGCCGCAGCCGGATGAGTCTCTGCTGCGCGTCCAGGGTGACCTCGAAGTCCTTGAGCATCCGGCTCCCGACGTTCCCCGTGCGAGCGGCGGGGTTCAGTTCCAGCTCGAGGCCGGTGAACTCGTGCCCGGCCAGGACGACCTTCCCGGCCAGCCTCGCGTCGAGCACCGTCACCTCCCGGTCCACGGTCCGGGCCACGCGTCCCTCGACCGGCGGACCCGCGAGCGGGAGGCTGTCCCGCATCGCGGCCGGGAGCATCAGGCCCCGGGCAGAGCCGGTGTCCACGTGCACGCGGAGGCGCCGGCCTGCGATCTCGATGGGCACTGTAGGCAGGAGATCGGTCTCGTACGAGAAGACCTGCCGGCCGTCGGGGGCCGGCAGCGAGCCGCGCTGGAACCCGATCCGGCGATGAGCGAAGTCCCAGGTGACGAGCAGGCCGGGGAGTTGGTTGGCGGAGAGCACGCCCCAGAGCGTCTGCGGACCGGGCATCGGCATCTCGGTCGCCACGCAGGAGAACGACACCTCCAGCGTCTTCCCGATGGCGAGCCGCTCGATGCGCACGATCTTCGCCGGGAGAGGCTTGCCTCCGAGGGGACTGCCCACCTGCGCCTCGCCCTCGACCGGCAGCCGCAGTGAGTCCGCGAACGCCTTCGTGATGACCGAGCCCCCGGCCCCGGTGTCCAGCACGAACGGGAACGGCCCGCGACCATTGATGGTGACCTGCACGACGCTCCGTCCCTGCCACGACTCCATCGGAACCTCGAGGCTGTCGCCGTCGAGCCGGAGCGCGGGCGCGGGCAGCGCCATGCGATGCGGTCCCGAGGAGGGGGCGCCCGCGGCCGGGAGCGCCAGCCAGGCGAAGAGGATGGCCAGCGTGGATGCGATTCGCCGCTTCATGTCCGACGATCTCCTCTTGTGGGGGCAGGGAGGCGTTGCAGGGCGATGGATTGATGTTACGTTTCGTACTATCTGACCGCCATGGTAGGCTGCGCACCCGGCGGCGTCAATCCGGCGCCAGCCGCACCGAGCGGGACCCTGTCCATGTCACCTGGCCGTGAAGCGAAGTCCGGGCCGGCCGCGCGGCCGCGCGGCACTCTGACGGAACTGGAGGGCTGCGTGCTGGGCATCGCGTGGAGCCGGGGCCCCTGTACCGCCTATGTTGCGCGCAAGGTCTTCCTGGACTCGCCCAGCCCGTACTGGAGCGGCAGCGCCGGCGCGGTCTACCCGCTGCTGGCCCGGCTGGAGGGCCGGGGGCTGGTGCGTGCGCAGGCCCACAGCGCCGGGCGGCGCGCGAGCCGCCGCTTCGCCATCACGCCGCGCGGGCGACGCATGCTGGAGCGCTGGCTGGGCCCGCCCCTGCCGGCCTGGATCTTCGGCATTCCCATGGATCCCCTGCGCACGCGGATGGGTTTCCTGGGGGCGCTCCCGGCGCGGCGGCGGACGCTTTTCCTGGCGGAGGCGGAACGACACGCGCGGGTCCACCTCGAGGCCGCCCGGAATGAGCTGGCCGGCACGCGCACGGGCGGTGACCTGTTCGACCAGCTCGTCTCCAGGGGAGCGGTCGTGAGCCTCGAGGCGCGGCTCGCCTGGCTGAGCGGAGCTCGCCGCCGCCTGGGCCGGAGCCGGTAGACGCCGGCGCAGGCGCCTGGGACGGTCCCGGAGGAGCCCATGCCACCCGCGGCAGGGCCGGATGGACCGGGCTCGCCCGAGACGAACAGCGTGTTTGCCTCGCGCCCCACCGCTCCCCTAAAATGCCGCCCGATCACCGTTCTGCCGCACCTTTAACGCCGCCCCGCGAGGTGGCAAAGGAGGAGTCGCATGAAGATCGCACAGGCCAGCCCGGCGCCCGACCTGGCTTCGCCAGGTGCCCGCGCTGGGCTCGTTTCGTCTCCGGCGCCAGGTGACGGAGTCCCGCACCACGACCTGCCGCTCCATCGTGACCCGCGGCATCTGCTCGGCCTCGAGGGCCTGGGCCGCGCGGAGATCCTCGCCCTGCTGGACGCGGCCGAGACCTGCCGGGCGCGGCTGCGCGCCGGCGGCATGCCCTTCGACGATCTGCGCGGCGTGACGGTCCTGCTCGGCTTCTTCGAGGACTCGACCCGCACCCGCGTCTCCTTCGAGCTGGCGGCCCGGCACCTCGGTGCGACGGTCACCACGCTCACCACCGCGGGCTCGGCCATCAGCAAGGGCGAGTCCCTCTACGACACGGTGCAGAACGTCCGGGCGATGGGCGTGGACCTGGTGGTGGTGCGGCACATGGCTTCGGGCGCGCCCTACTTCCTGGCCCGCCACCTCGACGTCGGCGTCATCAACGCCGGCGATGGCCGCCACGAACACCCGACCCAGGGCCTGCTCGACCTGATGACCCTGCGGGACGCCTGGCAGGGCCGCTTCGAGGGCCGGCGCCTGGCGCTGGTCGGCGACATCGCGCACTCGCGCGTGGCGCGCAGCGCCCTCTTCGGCCTGCGCGCCCTCGGCGCGAGTGTCACGATCGTGGGCCCGCGCACCCTGCTCCCGGCCGGGGTCGAGGGGTTGGGCTGCACGCTGGCCGCCACGGTCGAGGAGGCCATGGAGGGCGCCGACGCGGTGATGGCGCTGCGGCTCCAGCGCGAGCGCATGGACGGCGGGTTGCTGCCCTCGCTGGGCGAGTTCGCGCGGGTCTGGGGGCTCACGCCCGAGCGCGTGCGGCTCATGAACCGCGATGCCGTGGTGTTGCACCCGGGCCCGATGAACCGCGGCGTCGAGGTCACCGCCGAGGTGGCCGACAGCGAGCGCTCGGTCATCCTCGACCAGGTCCAGAACGGCGTTGCCCTGCGCTGCGCCGTACTCGCGCGCTGTGCGGCGGCGCGGCCGGTGCGGGGCTTCGGCCGGAGCGCGGGCCGGCCGGGCGGGGAGGCCGCATGAGGCCCATCACGCTCATCCGCAACGCGCGCCACTGGCGGACCGGCGAGCGCGTGGACCTGGGCTTCCGCGAGGGCCTGATCGTCGAGGACCCGGGCACGCGCGAAGCCGGCAGCGTCATCGAGGCCGGCGGCCTGCTGGTCGCACCGGGCCTGGTGGACCTGCACGCGCACCTGCGCGAGCCCGGCGACTCGGTGAAGGAGACCATCGCGACCGGCACGCGCGCCGCGGCGGCGGGCGGGTTCACCAGCGTGTGCTGCATGCCCAACACGCAACCGGTGCTGGACGCGGCAGTGCAGGTGGAGTGGGTGCGCGAGCGCGCCGCGGCGGTGGGGTACTGCCGCGTGCACCCGATCGGCGCGGTCACCATGGGCCAGAACGGCGAGCAACTCGCCCCGGCCATGGCGCTGCGCAACGCCGGCGCGGTCGCGCTCAGCGATGATGGCCGCCCGGTGGTGAAGGCCGCCATCATGCGTCGTGCGCTCGAGTACGCGCGCCACGCCGGGCTGCCCATCGTCTGCCACGAGGAGGACCCCACGCTCAAGGGCGAGGGGGTCATGAACGAGGGCTTCATGGCCACGCGGCTGGGCCTGCGCGGCAGTCCCAACGTGGCCGAGAGCGTGATGGTGCGGCGCGACGTCGAGTTGGCCGCACTCACCGGCGGGCGCGTGCACCTGGCGCACCTCTCGTGCGCCGAGTCGCTCGAGGCGCTGCGCGACGCGAAGCGGCGGGGCCTCGCGGTGACCGGTGAGACCTGCCCGCACTACTGGACGCTCACCGATGCGGCGGTGGGGGAGTACGACACCAACGCCCGGATGAATCCGCCGCTGCGCTCGGCCGCGGACCGCGACGCGATCATCGCCGCGCTCGCGGACGGCACGCTCGACTGTTGCGCCACCGACCACGCGCCGCACACCGCCGACGAGAAGCGCGCACCGTTCGACCAGGCGCCCGACGGTATCGTGGGCCTCGAGACCGCGCTGGCGCTGACGCTGACCTACCTGGTGAAGCCGGGGCACCTCACGCTGCAGCGTGCGCTCGAGCTCTGGACCGACGGGCCGCGTCGGATCTTCGGGCTGCGGCCGGTGCGGCTCGAGCCCGGTGACCCGGCCGACCTCGTGCTGATCGACCCGGACGCCGGGTGGACCGTGGACCCCGAACGCTTCCACTCGAAGGGGCGCAACACACCCTTCGCGGGCTGGCGGCTCACCGGCCGCGCGCTCGCCACCGTCTGCGGGGGACGGCTGACCCACGTGGACCCGGCGGTGCACGTGGCCCGCGCGCGCCGCGACGCGGCCGCGGCCCCGTCCACCGGTTGACTTCCCTTGTGCCCCGAAGAACGTGGACGGATTATCGCGCCGTGCGTGGTGGAGCGCGGTCCGGCGCGCCCCGGGCCCACCTCGTCAGCGCCGAGAAGCCCATGCTACCCTGCGTTCATGGTTCCGACTGCGATGAGTGGGCGACCGGCGTGAGGCTCCGTCGTCTGGTCCTGCTGCTGGCGTTGGCGGTACTCGCCAACTCCTGTGCCTACTACAACACCTTCTACCTGGCGCGGAAGTACTACTTCAAGGGCACCGCGGGACTGCCCTATCTGGTCGACAAGCGCGACGCGACCGCCGCGCAGAATTTCACCAAGGCGATCGACTTCTCGAAGAAGGTGCTGGCGAACTACCCCAAGTCGAAGTGGGTGGACGACGCCTACCTGCTGTGGGCGCGCTCGCTGCTGGGACGGGATGACCCGCTCCAGACGGTGAGCATGCTCCAGGATTTCCCCGTCCGCTTTCCCAACAGCGATCTCAAGGTCGAGGCGTTGTTCTACCTGGGCGTGGGCTACCGGCAGTCGCGCCGCAACAGCGAGGCCGACGCGACGCTGGCCCGGTTCCTCGAACAGGTTCCCAGGAGCGACCTCAGCCCCTATGCCTGGCTCGAGCGCGCGCGCTCTCTCAGTGCGATCGATCACGATTCGGCCTCCGCGTATTGCGCGAGCCAGGTGCTCGAGAGCTTCCCCAAGAGCAACCTTGGGCCACAGGCGCTGGCTGCACGCGCCCAGGCGCTGCTCGATGCGGGTGAATACGCCAGGGCCCGCGCCGACTACCGGACCATCGGACTGACCGCGGTGGATGACGCCGAGCGTCTCGCGTTCCTGTTTCGCGAGGTCGATTGCCTCGAGGCCTCGCGCGACTACGAGGTGGTGATGGGTCTGCTCAAGGAGGTCTTGACGCACGAGCAAATGCCCGTCGTGACCGAGGCAGCCACGGGCCCGGTCGCCTATCAGCCCACACCCGGAGGGGACCGCTACGGGCGCATCCTGATCCGTATCGGCACGGCGCACCTGATGGCCGAGCGACAGAAGGACGCGCTCGACTCCTACCGGGAAGTCGTGCGCCTGTACCCGAAATCGCCGCTCAGCGCCGAGGCGCAGTACCGCGTCGGCTACGCCTTCGAGACCGCGAGTGACGACTTCGAGCGGGCGCGCAGCGAGTACGCGCGAGTCAAGGACGAGTTCGCGAATTCCGCCTTCTCCACCCAGGCCCAGAGCCGGCTGGCGAACCTCGACCGCGTGATGCAGTTCCGCACGACCGGCGGTGACACGCTCCAGAAGCGGGCCGAGGCGGGCTTCATGCTCGCCGAGTTGTACCTGTTCCAACTGGCCAAGCCCGAGCGCGCGCTCGATGAGTACCGGAAGGTGGCCACGGAGCTTGTGGGCACGCCCTGGGCCGCCAAGGCGCTGACCGCCGAGGCCTGGGTGCTGAGCCGCAAGCTCGGACGCCGGGCCGAAGCCGATTCGCTCCTCTGGGTGGTGGTGCTGCAGTACCCGGCTACCGAGTCCCAACTCGCCGCGCGCGACTACCTCGAGCAGAATGGCGTCGCGGTGCCCGACTCGCTCATCAAGTTGCCGCTGCCGCCCGTGCCTCCGCCCACCGACACCACGCGCCTGACGCCGCCGCCCGCGGGGTCGCCGCCGCTTGGCCGCCTGGCAGCTGCCGACACCGCGGGGGTGGGAGCGCGCCGCGGAGACGTCCTCGGGTGGACCGCGCCGCGGCGCGGATTCATGCGCACGGGGCCCGCGCCGCGGACGCCCTGGGATCCGCGCTATGCCGGGACGTTGAGCGGCGCTCCGGGCCTGGCTGGCGATATCCCATTCACGGGCGGCACGGACGAGGCGGCTGCCGGGGCGGATTCCACGCGCGCGCCCATCGTGCGGGCACCATCGCTGCCCGACTCGTCACGCGTCGCTCCGCCCGTCGCGCTGCCCGACTCGTCACGCGCCGCTCCGCCCGTCGTGCTGCCCGACTCGTCACGCGTCGCTCCACCCGCCGTGCTGCCCGACTCGTCACGCGTCGCTCCACCCGTCGCTCCACCCGTCGCTCCACCCGTCGCTCCCCCCGACTCGTCACGCGCCGCTCCGCCCGACAGCCTCAGCAACCGCATCGACCGATGAGCGCCGCGCGCCCCGTCTGGCGGCAGAGCCGCGCCCGGGTCGTGCGGCAGGACGATCACGGTGCCGGCCATCGCTGGCTCGAGCTCGAGGTGAAGCCTCCCTTCGCGCCGCCGCGCCCCGGGCAGTTCGTGCAACTCCGGCTACCGTCGGTTGCGAATCCCGTACTGCTGCCGCGACCCATGAGTGTGGCCAGCGTGGCGCGCTCGCGGGGCGCGCTGCGCCTGGGTTTCCTCTACGCGCCCATAGGTCTGGGCACACGGGCGCTGGCGGGCCTGGGCGCGGGCAGCGAGGTCGAGTTGCTGGGGCCGCTGGGACGCGGCTTCCCGCTCGATCATTCGGGCACGCCCGTGCTGCTCGCAGGCGGCCGTGGCGTTGCGCCGATGCTGTTCGCGGCCGATGTGCTGGCGCGACGAACCCGCTCCGGGCGCGCACCCCGGCCCGCGGTGCTCCTGTTCGGCGCGCGCGGGCGGGCGCAGTTGGTGGGGCTGGAGGACGCGCACCGCCGTCTCGCCACCCTCGGCGGCCGCCTGCACGTCTGCACTGAAGACGGGAGCGCGGGTCCCAGGGGCAACGTGGTGCAGTTACTCGAGCGCGTCACCCCGGGGCTCGCCGGCCCGCTCGTCCTGCACGCCTGCGGGCCGCACACCATGCTCAGGGCGGTAGCGCTCTGGTCACTCGAGCACGGCGTGCCCGCGTTCCTCGCGATGGAATCCATGATGGCCTGCGGTACCGGGGTGTGCCGTGGCTGCCCGTTGCCGCGCAGCGCCCGCGCTCGCGCAGCCTACGACCCCGTGTCGGCGCCGTCGCTGCACGGCAACCGCGAGTGGGCGATGTGCTGCACCGAGGGCCCGGTCTTCGCGGCGGAAGACCTCGACTGGGAGCACATCTCGTGAACGGGCGCGCCCGCCGCTCCGTGCCGGTCGGCGCCGTGGACCTCGCCGTGCGCATCGGCCCGTTGCGGCTGCGCAACCCGGTGCTCACCGCCTCCGGCACCTTCGGCTATGGTGACGAATATGCCCATGTCGTGGACGTGAAGGCGCTGGGCGGTGTGGTGACGAAGACCATCACGCTCGAGCCCCGCAGCGGCAACCCGCCCGGGCGTATCGTCGAGACTGTGGGCGGGATGCTCAACTCGATCGGACTCGAGAACGTCGGCCTCGAGCGCTTCCGCCGCGAGAAGTTGCCGCGGCTGCGCGCGCTGGGGGCGACCGTCGTGGTCTCGCTCGGTGGTGAGACGCCGGCCGAACTGGAGCGGCTGCTCGGCCTCCTCGGCCGCGAGCGGGCGATCGCCGGCTTCGAGCTCAACTTCTCCTGCCCCAACGTGGCGAAAGGCGGTGCCCGCTACTGGGCGGTGCCGCGCCGGCTCGAGCGCACGCTCGCCCGCCTGCGTCCGCTGACGAAGCAGGCGCTCATCGCCAAGCTCTCGCCCGACGTGACTTCGATCGGCGACCTGGCGCGCGCCTGCGAGCAGGGCGGGGCCGATGGGGTGACCGCCTGCAACACGTTCGTCGGCATGGCCGTGGATCTCACCCGCCTGCGCTCGCGACTGGGGCGGGCGACCGGCGGGCTCTCGGGTCCGGCGATCAAGCCGCTGGCGCTGGCGCGCTGCCACGAGGTGGCCCGCGCCGTGCGCATCCCGGTCATTGGCTCGGGCGGCATCATGGACGCGCGCGATGCGCTCGAGTACCTGGCGGTGGGGGCGAGCGCGGTGCAGGTGGGCACGGCGACGTTCCTGCAGCCGGACGCAGCACTGCGCATCGTCACCGGATTGCGCGCGGCGCTGGCGGCGCGTGGCATCGGCAGTGTGCGCGAGTGGAACGGTGTGCTCTGCGGCGAGCCGCTGGGCGAGGGTTCAGCTGCGAAGGTGCCCTCACGGAGGAGGACGAGATGAGCGAACTGGCGATCGCCTTCGACGTCGAGACGCTCGATCAGGCGCTGGCGCTCGACCGCCGCCTCGGGGCGGGCCCCGAACTGGCGAAGGTGGGGCTCCAACTCTTCGCCTCGGCCGGCCCCGACGCGGTGCGCGTGCTCATGGACCGCGGCCGGCGCGTGTTCCTCGACCTCAAGCTGCACGACATCCCCAACACCGTGCGCGGGGCGGCCGCCGCGGCCGGTGCGCTGGGCGTGGATCTGCTCACCGTGCACGCCACCGGCGGCGAGGCCATGCTGCGCGCCGCGGTCGAGGGCGCCGCCGCGGCCGGCAGGGGCATGCGCGTCGTCGCCGTGACGCTGCTCACGAGTCTCGATCCGCAGGCGATGCCGCCCGGTTTTGCGCGCCCCTTCGATCTGGACGCCACCGTGGCCGCGCTGCTCGAGATGGCTGAGCGCGCGGGTGCCACCGGCATCGTCTGCTCGGCCGCCGACCTCGGGGGCCTGCGCCGGCTGCGCGGCGGCAGGCCGTTCTACGCCGTCACGCCGGGCATCCGCCCGGCCGGGGGCGAGACACAAGACCAGAAGCGCGTCGCCACCATTGGCGAAGCCGTGCGGTTGGGCGCGAGCCTGCTGGTGCTCGGTCGCGCGATCACGGGGGCCGCCGATCCGCGCGCGGCACTCGAGGCGGCACGGGAAGAGCGGGACGTGGCGCTGCAGGCGGACCACGGTCGTTGAGCGACGTGGACGTTGGCTGCACCTCATCGGGAATGGGGTCTGACACTCCCCAGGAAGCGCATGGACTACGGGTTCGCGGTACATGGTGCAGTTCCCGCTGAGGACCAATCGCAAATGGTGGTCTTGCGATGCGAACGTTCTCCCATGGAGGAGCGGCTCGGATCGATGGGGATCGAAGACCGGCCAGGAGCGTGATGCGGATGGATCCGGCTCCAGCCGTTCCCGGGTGCGCGGACTCGGGTCCGGCCCGCCGCCGGGCCCGCCGCAGGCCGGGACCTCTGCCGATCGTGCTGCTCGTCGCGTTCCTCCTGGCGGGCCTGGGCGGTCCGGCTTCGGCCCAGCTTCTTCCTCCGGCCCGGGAACACTGGCTGGCCCGGGACACCGAGCATTTCACCATCTACCACCGGAGCGGATCGGACAGCCTGGGCACGGCTCTGGCCGGGATCGCGGAGGAGACCTATCGGATCTTCGCGGAGAGACTGCAGTTTCGGCCGAAGGGAAGGGTCCTGGTCTTCGTGCAGGAGCGCTACGACATCGTCAACGGCTTCTCGGACGTCCTGGCCCACCGGACCATCGTGATCCTTCCGAATCCTCCGTATGCGGAGCCGCATGGCCTGCTCGGCCACCATGAGGACTGGCTCCGCCTGGCATTCACCCACGAATACGCCCACACGGTGGATCTCGAGCAGACCCGCAGGTACTGGGACCTGATCGGACTGGCCACGGGGTTCCGCTACCCCAATGCCCTGCGGCCGCTCTGGACCATCGAGGGCTTCGCCATCTGGTGCGAAACGAGCCTCGGGAACGGCGGACGGCTCGGCTCTCCCACGACGGAGATGGTGCTGCGGGCCGACATCCTGAGCGAGCGGTTCCGGAGATCGGATCAGTGGTCGGGCGCTTACCAGCCCTGGCCCGACGGGACGTTATCCTATCTGTACGGGGCGGCGTTCATGGAATTCCTGCAGGACCAGTACGGGAGCACGGTTCCTCTCGACTTTCGAAAGACCACCGCCGGCACGCTCCCCTTCAAGTTCGCCGGTGCACTCCCCAGGTTGACCCGGGGGCGGCCGTTTCCCCTGCTCCTGGCAGAGTTCCACGCGAGGGTGAAGGAGCGCGCGGACAGCACGATTGTCTGGATCCGCGGCCATGGGGAGTTGCGGGAGGGAGAGTTGGTCAGCCGACCCGGGGCGACGGTGTTGGATCTTCTTCCCGGCCGGACCGGGCGGGATCTGCTCGTGGCCTGTGACTCGGATCACCGTGAGCAGCAGATCCTTCGTCTAAACGCCGACTCGAAGGAGCGCAGCGAGGTCGTTCGCACGCAGGGGCAGGATGTCCGGCTCTCCGCCGGAGCGGATCCTGAAGACGTCACCTTCAGCGACCTGGACATCCGGAGGAATACCGACCTCGTCTCCCGCCTGTACGCGGTGGAGGTCGCGACGGGGGAGAAGGAGATCGTGGCGGGGGCGGAGGGCCTCTTCGAGCCCGCCATCTCTCCCACCGACGGAACGCTCCTGGCCTGCCGTCGCGAGCAGGCTCGCTCGTTCCTCGTGCGCGTCGACCAGGGCCACCAGGAGGTGCTCGCCCCGGGGCTGCCCGCCGGCGCGAACGTGTTCCACCCGGCCTGGGCGCCCGATGGAAAGCGGCTGGCTGTCTCGGTCTGGCGTCCGCCGGGACGTCAGGACATCTTCCTTCTCGATACGCCGCAGGGGCCGGCACGTCCACTGACCGAGGATGACGATTGGGATATCGACCCGACCTTCGCTCCTGACGGCCGGCACGTCCTCTTCGCCTCCGACCGGTCGGGGATCTGGAACGTCTACGCCATGGAGGTCGAGAACCGAACCCTGTACCGCGTCACGAATGTCACCACGGGGGCGTTCCTTCCGAAGGTCTCGCGGGACGGCCGGTGGATCTACTTCGTGCGCTACAGTCCCGAGGGTGATGAGATCCGGCGCCTTCCCTTCGCGCCGGACCGGTGGACCGCGGTCCCGCTTGACTCCCTGCCTCGTCTCCCAGCCTATTCCCGCTATCTGGCACGGGTGGAGGCTCCCCGCCCGGCGAGCGGCTCTGCTGAAGTGAGGACCGGCGCCCGGGGCACCGCGGACATTCCACGGCAGGAGGGCTGGGACCGGCTCCGCTCTCTCCGGCCGGCCCTTCACATACCGCTGCCGACGGTGGATCAGCAGGGGCTGGGGGCTGCGATCTTCCTCGAGGGTCTCGATCCTCTGGGCCGGGAAAGCTACTCGGGGCTAGTCGGTTACGGTCTCGAGTCCCGCCGGCTCTCCTATGCAGGGGGGCTCCAGACCTACGCGCTGCCGAGGTCCCGCCTGGAGCTGCTGGCGGCGGACAACGCCTTTCCCACCCGCCAGAAGATCCCGGGCTCCGAGACGGCTTTCCTCTGGCGCCGGGACCGGATGCAGGGCGTCCGTCTGGCCTGGCCCTGGCTCGAGACCACGCGGGCCCTGGAGTCCTTCATTGGGATCCAGAGGAGCCAGACCGACTCCCTCGCGCCCAGGGACTGGACCTTGGACAACCTTCCCCGGCCGGACTTCCTCACCGGCCGCAGCACCGTATTTCAGGCCGGGATGGCGTTCACCAACACGAAGAGGTATCCCCTGTCCTTCAGCCCGGTCGATGGGATGAGCTCGCAGTTCACCTGCTGGACCCGGAGGAAGACCCTGGGGGGGGACCGAAGCGGTGACGGCTTCACCCTGGATCTCCGGCTGTACAAGGCGATCGGCCGTGACGTGGTGGCGGCGACTCGAGGGCAGGTGATTCGAGGTCACGACATCGAGATCGGGCAGGGCGGGTTTGTGCACGTGACGGGCTACGATTCCACCCGGACGACCTCCGTGGCCTTCCTGGGGGCCGGGGAGATCCGATTCCGGATCATCGAGACGCAGCGGAAGGTCCTCTGGGATTGGATCTTCCTCAACCGCGCGCACGGCGCCCTGTTTCTGGAGCACGCCGGCTACGGGGTCGGCTCTGCCGAGAGCTGGCGCCACCTCCGGTCTCTGTGGAGCGTGGGGGCGCGCCTCTCCCTGGATGTGACCCTGGGGTTCGTCGCCAGCCAGAGCTGGGACCTGATCCTGGCTTCCCCCTCCCGGGGGTCCCCCTCGGTCTCCTTCGGCGTTTCCAGCGCTTTCTGACCCGGGCCAACGTCTTGACTTCCCCGCTCCCGTGGCGTAGCGGTCAAGGGAATGAAACCGGTTCCGCAGCGTAGTTCGCAATTGGAGCCAGGCCGCGAGGCGGGCCTGGTGCGGGCGGCGCAGGGTGGCGATCAGGCCGCCTTCACCGAGATCGTGCGGCATTTCCAGCGCCCGGTCTACCGGGTGGCGTACGCGTTGACGCACAACGCGAGCGACGCCGATGACCTCGCGCAGGAGACCTTCGTGCGGGCTTACCAGGCGATCGGGCGGTTCCGTGCGGGCGAGCCGCTCTACCCCTGGCTCGCGCGCATCGCCGTGAACCTGACCTATTCGCTCTTCCGGCGTCGCAAGCGCCGGCCCGAGATCTCGATCGAGCCGCTGGTGGAAGCCGGCCGGCAGTGGGCGGTGGACGATGACCCGGCCGAACGGGCGGCCGAATCCGAGCAGCACGAGCGACTGGCCGCGGCCTTCGCTGAATTGTCGCACGAGCATCAGGCCGTGCTCACGCTGCGCGTGGTCGAGGACCTGTCCTACGACGACATCGCCCGCACGCTGGGCGTGCCGGCGGGGACCGTGATGTCGCGCCTGTCGCGTGCGCGTGTGGAACTCCGCACGCGACTCCAGGCGCGGAGCGGGGAAGGACCATGAGCCATCTGACCGACGAACAACGGAGCGCCCTGGCGGACGGTACGCTCGAAGGCAGTGCGCGCGCCGGGGCCGAGCGTCACCTCGAGACCTGTGCGGAGTGCCGCGCGGCGCTGGCCGCACTCCTGGCGCAGGACCGCGCGCTCGCCTCGGCGCTCGAGCGCGACCCGGGCGAGGCGTACTTCGGGTCTTTCGCCAGCCGGGTGGGTGGCCGCATCCGCGCGGCGGGTCTGGCGGGTGCGCAGGCGCGAGAGCCCGGGAGCCGCAGCCTGGCGGACTGGTTCCGCTCGCCGCGCAAGCTCGCGCTGGTGGGCGCGGTCGCGACCGTGGTCGCGGGCGCGGGCATCGTAATGCTCACCTCGCGCGAGTTGCGCGTGCCGGCGTTGCGCGAGCAGGAGATCGAGAGCCGCGTGGCGCAGGAGGCGCCGCCGGCGCCCTCGCCACCCGGGATCCAGCCCGAGAACCAGCGCGTGACTCCGCGCGAGACTCGCAGCGCGCCGCCGCTCGCGGTCGAGTCAGTGGCGCCGCTGCCTGCGGCGGGGCTTGATGAGGGGACCGCCCGTCCCCAGGCTGACTCGCGGGCGAAGACCGGCATCGCGTCCCGCGTGCCGACGGCCGTACCCGCGCGGGAACAACGCGTTCCGTCGAATCGCGCCTACGAAGTGCGCCGCAACGAAGCCGGCGAGGACGTGCCCGTGGGGCGGTCACAGGGATTCGCCGCCGACCCGCGGCCGCTCGCTCCCGCGCCGCCGCCCGCTGCGCCCGGTGAACCCGTGTACGTGCGGAAGCCGCGGTACGCCGAACCGCTCGTGTCAGATAAGCGGGCGGACGCCCTGCAGGTCGGGGCGCGGCCGCGGCCCGCCGATGCAGGAGCCTCGGCGCCGTCGGCCGAGCAGGATGCTCCGGTGGCGGCGGCGAAGGCCGCGCGCGAGGAGGAGTCGAAATCGGTGGTGACGCCGCGGGGCGAGCAAACCGCCACGGCCCGGAAGGATCTGGCTGCGCCGGGCCGCGCCCTCGGTCTCATGGGCCTGGGGGATCGGACGGATCGCGGCCCCATGCTCCAGGTGCGTGGAACGCCCGAGGCGTTCGATGGGCTCCCGGCCCAGCCGCGCGCTCTGGCGAAGAACGCGCAGCGCCTGACGGTGATCGCGGAGAAGGTCGGTCTGGCGCCGGCGTGGGACTCGGCCGCTGCCGAATGGGAGCGCGTGATCGAGGGCGTGCAGGGCGGACCGCTCGAGAGTGAGACGCGCTTCCAGGTCGCGCGGGCCCGTTTCATGGCGTGGCAGCGGGCTGCGAGCGAGAAGCGCGGCGCGCAGGCCACGCAGGCGCTGCGCACCTTCCTCGAGCACGCCCCCCAGGGCGCCGAGCGCGACTCGGCACAGGCCTGGCTCACGAGGTTGAAGAAGTAGCGTCTGCGCCGGCGCTGCTAGCCGGCGGAAGCCTCGCGCGGCGGCCGCCGGCAAGCGTCACGCACGGCCTCGCACAACTCCTCGGGGTCCACCGGGCGCGGGGCGAAGTAGATCGGGCGCAGTGGCTGGATCAGGCGCCGCACCTCGAGCGAGGCGTGGCTCGCCACGACGATGAGCGGGAAGTCGGGTGCCAGGCGACGCAGCAGTCGCAGGGCGGCCAGGTCGTCGGCACGCTCGGGGCAGAGGGCGAACAGCACGGCCTGGTGCCGCCCGGAGGCGACGGCATCCACCAGCGACTCGGTGGTGGAGGCCGCGCAGACCTCGCAGCCACCGCTCGCGAGCACGCCGGCGAGCGGTAGTTCGCCGTTCGTCCCGGCTTCGAAGACGATCACGCTGGGCACCATGTCACCGGAGTATTAGCAATCCGGGTGCCTGAGCGCCGGCCGGCCGGGCCCGGCGGTCTCCCAGCCCGCAAAGTGCTGGAAAACCGGGCTCAGGCGTGGGTCTGGCGCGCAGCACCGGGGTGCTCCGGGATCGCCCGGCTGCCACGCTGTCAGGCCGCCGCCGCCAACTGGCAGGCCGGGGTGGACGCCGCGGGTCGAAGGCTGGCCGGCCTGCGACCCCGGACCGGCTGCTGCGCGTGCCGCGGGCGGGGTTACGGCGTCGGCTGGATCTCGCCGATCTCCTGGAGCTTCCGATACAGAGTCCGCTCGCTGATGCCGAGAATGTTCGCGGCCTTCTGGCGGTGGCCCTTGCACTCGTTCAGGACCCGGCGGATGTAGCTCTTCTCCGCCTCTTCCAGCGTCAGCAGTCCGGTGGCCTCGTCCTCGGCGCCGAAGGAGGGACCCATGCGGACGGCCATGGGCAGGTGCTCGCGTTCGATCGAGTCGCCGTCGCAGAGGATCAGTGCGTGCTCGAGCACGTTCTTCAGCTCGCGCGCGTTGCCCGGCCAGGGGTAGCGCGTCAGTGCCTCGAGCGCCTCGGCCGAGACCTGCGCCGCACGCTTCGCGGCGATCGAGGAGTGGTGGATGAAGTGCTCGACCAGCAGCGGGATGTCGCTGCGGCGCTCGCGCAGCGGCGGGATGGTGATCGAGAAGACGTTGAGGCGATAGTAGAGGTCCTCGCGGAACTGGCCCTCCTTCATCATCGCCTCGAGCGAGCGGTTCGTCGCCGCGATGACGCGCACGTCCACGCGGATGTCGGCCGTGCCGCCCAGGCGCCGGAAGGTGCCGGTCTCGAGCACGCGCAGCAGCTTGACCTGAAGCGGCGGACTGATCTCGCCGATCTCGTCGAGGAAGATGGTGCCCCGGTCGGCGACCTCGAAGAGTCCGTGCTTGAGGCTCACCGCCCCGGTGTAGGCGCCCTTCTCATGGCCGAACAGCTCGCTCTGGAGCAGGTTCTCGTGCAGCGTGGCGCAGTCCACCACCACGAAGGGCTGGCGCACGCGCGGGCTCTGCTTGTGGATCGCGTTGGCGACCATCTCCTTGCCGACGCCGCTCTTGCCGCGGATCAGCACCGTGGAGTCGGTGGGCGCGACGCGCTCGATCAGCCGCAGCATGTCCTTCACCTGCGGCGACTGCCCGACGAAGCGCTGGCTGGGCTGCAGGCGCTCGACCTGGCGCTCGAGGGCGATGTTGCTGCGCTCGAGGCTCTGCTTCTCGACCGCCTTCTCGAGCACGGCCTCGAGCTCGCCGAGTTTGCAGGGCTTCATCAGGAAATCGTGGGCGCCCTGCTTCATCGCCCGCGTGGCCTCTTCGACCGTGCCGTAGGCGGTGAGCAGGATGACCTCCGTGGTGGGCGAGGCCTCCTTGATCTCCGGCAGCAGATCCAGTCCATCGCCATCGGGCAGACGCATGTCGAGCACGACGACGTGGAAGGTCTCCCGCTTCAGCAGGCGCCGGGCCTCCCCCAGCGAACCCGCCGACTCCACCGCGTAGCCGGTGTGCGCGAGTTCCTTGCCGATGCTCTCGCGGAAGAAGTCCTCGTCGTCCACCAGCAGCAGGCGGATCTCAGCCATCGCTGCCTCCCGGGCCCTGCACGGGCAGCTCGATGATGAAGCGCGCGCCCCCGCCCGGATGACTCTCCACGCGGATGGTGCCGCCGTAGCCGGTCACCGTCCGCTGGGTGATGGAGAGACCGAGGCCGGTGCCCTGGCCGATCGGCTTGGTGGTGAAGAAGGGATCCCAGATGCGGTCGAGGTGCTGCGGCTGGATGCCGGGGCCGGTGTCCTCGATCTCGAGCGTCACCATCGAGCCCGCGTGACGGCTGCGCACCGTGAGCTTCCCGCCCTTCTTCATGGCCTGCACCGCGTTCATGCACAGGTTCATGCACATGCCGCGGATGCCCGATTCGCGCGCCCAGACCGGCGGCACCTTCGGGTCCAGGTCCTGCATCATGGCGATGCCCTGCTTGGCCATCTGGTAGTTGAGCAGCGAGAGCGTGTCGCGCACCGCGCGGTTCAGGTCCACCCACGCGGTCGCCGCGCGGTAGGGCTGCGCCAGCAGCAGCAGCTTCTCCGTGGTCTCGGTGCAGCGCTGGGTTTCGCGTTCGATGCCCTGCAGGACGCCGTCCATGTCCTCCCGGTCGCGCGGCGGGAGCTGCTGCTCGCGCGTGAGCCAGCGGCGCAGCCGCTCGACCCCGGCGAGGATCGCGGCCATCGGGTTGTTCAGTTCGTGCGCCACGCCTGCGGCCAGCGTGCCCAGCGAGGCGAGCCGCTCGCTGTGGGCGAGCTGCGCTTCGAGGTCGCTGCGCTCGCTGATGTCGCGCCAGACCTCGACCACGTGACTCACCTCGCCGTCGGGGCCGAGCACCGGGTTGTAGGTGGCCTCCCAGCGCCGCTGGGCGCCGCCCGGGTCCGTCATGTTGCGCACCCGGCGGACCGGGCGCTTCAGCTCCATGACCTCGCAGGCCGAGCAGCGGCTGGAGCCGGCGTTGGCCTCGGCGTCGGGGCAGTGCAGCACTTCCATGCAGTGCGTGCCGATCACGGCGGCGCGCCCGGGTCCGAAGGCGTCGAGGTAGCGGCGGTTCGCGGCCACCACCTTCTGGGCGCGGTCCACCACCACCACCGCGTCGCTCAGCGCGTCGATGAGCTGGGGCAGGATGTTCCGGACCTGCTCGATGTCCATCCGGCTCGGGGCCGGGACGGAGGCAGGCTGCGGATGCGCCATGAGCTCCTCGGATGGAAGGACGGCTGGCGCGGCCAGCGAAGATGACAGTTGGTCAGGCACGGGGCTGACGACAGTAGCATAGGGGCGAGGGGCGGAGCGAAAGAGCGAGAGAGGCGGGGGGCGGAGGCGCCAGCCGGGCCGGTCGGTCCGGCTGGCCGGGGTCTTCGTTGACCTGCCGCCGCTCAGCCCCTACCGTCGACCCCGCTCCGCCGCAACCACTCAGGACTCCGAGGGCCTCCACCATGCGTCGCGTACTCGTCACGGGGGTGACCGGCTTCGCCGGCAGCCACCTCGTGGATTACATGCTCACCCGGAACGATTGCGAGATCTTCGGCATCCAGCGCTGGCGCAGTCCGCTCGAGAACGTCGCGCACTTCATCGACAAGATCACCATGGTCGAGTGCGACCTGCGGGATGCCTCTTCGACGCGCGACACGATCGAGCGGGTGCGCCCGGACTGGATCTTCCACCTGGCCGCGCAGTCTTTCGTGCCGACCTCGTGGAGCGCGCCGACCGAGTCGCTCACCACCAACGTGCTCGGCCAGCTCAACATCTTCGAGGCGGTGCGCCGCATCGGTCTCACGTGCCGCATCCAGATCGCCTGCTCCAGCGAGGAGTACGGCATGGTCTACGCGGACGAGTTGCCGATCAAGGAGACCAACCCGTTGCGGCCGCTCTCGCCCTACGCGGTCAGCAAGGTGGCGCAGGACATGCTCGCCTACCAGTACTGGATGTCGTGGAAGGTGGACTCGGTGCGCACCCGTGGCTTCAATCACGAGGGCCCGCGGCGGGGGCCGGTGTTCGTGGCCTCGGACTTCGCCAAGCAGATCGCCGACGTCGAGAAGGGGCTCAAGCCCCCGGTGCTTCACGTCGGGAACCTCGAGGCCCGGCGGGACTTCACCGACGTGCGCGACATGGTGCGTGGCTACTGGCTGGCACTCGAGAAGTGCGAGCCCGGCGAGGTCTACAACCTCTGCAGCGGCAAGGACTACAGCATCCAGCGGGTGCTGGACCTGCTGCTCGGCATGACCAAGGTGAAGATCGAGGTGCGCCAGGACCGCCTGCGGCTGCGGCCGAGCGACGTGCCGGTGCTGCTCGGCGACCGCACGAAGTTCACGCAGGTGACCGGCTGGGAGCCGGTGATCCCGTTCGAGCAGACGCTGCAGGACATGCTCGACTTCTGGCGCGCGCGGTAGCGGGCCGTCCCGTGCAGGGCCGGACCGTCCTCGTCACGGGCGTGAGCGGTTTCGTCGGGCCGCATCTGGCGCGTGCGCTCGTCGCATCGGGAGCGCGTGTCGTGGGGCTCGGCATCGAGCCGGAGCCGCCCGCCGGAGTCCCACTCGAGAGTTGGCACTTCGCCGACCTGCGCGATTCGTCGGCGGTCGCGCGAGCGGTCGCCCTGGCGCAGCCTGACGCCGTGGTCCACCTCGCGGGCCAGAGCAGCGCTGCACGCTCGTTCGAGGATCCCGCCGCGACCTTCGAGGCGAACGTGACCGGCACCCGCAACCTGCTCGAAGCGGTTCGCGGCGGGGCGCCGACGGCCCGCGTGCTCGTCGTCGGGAGCAGCGAGACCTACGGTCCGCAGCCCGATGGCTCGCGCGCGGGGGAGGAGACGGCCTTCGCGCCCGTGAGCCCCTACGCGGCCTCCAAGGCCAGGGCCGACCGCATCGCCGAGGCCAGTGCGCAGGGGGAACAGGGTCTCGACATCGTCCGCGTGCGCGCGTTCAGCCACACCGGCCCCGGCCAGAGCGCGGTGTTCGTCGTGCCCAGCTTCGCCCAGCAGATCGCCGCCATCGAAGCGGGGCGGGCGGAGCCCGTGCTGCGCGTCGGGAACCTCGAAGTGATGCGCGACATCTCCGACGCTCGCGATGTTGTGCGCGCGTACGTCGCGCTGCTCGAACAAGGGACGCGCGGCGCGGCCTACAACGTCTGCCGGGGCGAGGGCGTGAAGCTCACCGAGGTGGTGCGCCGGCTGGTGGCTCTGTCACGCGTCGCGATCCGGATCGAGGTCGACCCCGCGCGTCTGCGTCCGGCCGACATCCCGTGGCTGGTGGGAGATCCGTCGAGGATCGCGCGGGACACCGGGTGGCGATGCGAGATCCCGCTCGAGCGAACGCTCGGCGACGTGCTGGAGGAGTGGCGCGGGCGGGGGGCGTAGGAGACATCGCGCACCTCAATCGCGAGTGGCCGTCAGCCACAATTCCTCGCCGGCCCACGGGTCGCGAGCCAGACGCTGAAGCTCCTCGTGTTCGAAGCGGCGTGCCGCACCGTCGTCCGGCGATGCGCCTGCGTCCCCGCTCAAGAGGCGGCTCTGGGCGTGGATGAATGCAGCCCCCGCGGCGGTGGTGTTGAGCGTGCCTACCCGCAACCCCGCAGTCTCGGCGGCTCGCCGCAGAGCGTCCGGCGTGAACACCTGCAGGTGGCGCGGGGGCTCGAGCCCCCGCCAGTCCGCTCCGAACCGGGCGTGTCCAAGGCTCTTCGCGTTGGGCGTCAGGAGCACGAGCCGGCCGTCAGGCTTGAGTACGCGCCGACACTCAGCGAGGAGACCGACCGGGTCGGGCACGTGCTCCAGGACGTGGCGATGTACCACCGCATCGAAGCTCGAGTCGGGATAGTGCTGATCTGCGAGCGTGCCGAGCCGCGCCGGGATGCCGCGTGTCTCGGCGTTCCGTACGGCGCGGGAATCGAAGTCCACGCCTTCCACCTGCCAGCCGAGGTCGCGCAGTTGTTCCAGCGTGCGGCCCTCGCCGCAGCCGACATCGAGAACCCGGCCGCCGGGGCATGGCGGCAAACGCATGATGAGATTGTCCAGCCACTCGGCGAAATGCGGTCGGGCCAGCAGCGCGAACGCGAGCAAGCGCTTCACGGCCACGCCGCGGACGACGTAGCCGAAGCGCGTGGCGTAGTGACCCTCCTTCACCCAACGCAGAATGGTACGCACTGCGAGCGGTCGTACCGCTGCCTGGGCATGCGTGTAGTAGCTCTCGTAGGCGAGCTTGAGGTCTGCGGGAAGCGGCGCCGGGTCCAGCCACAACAGTCCGCATGCGCTCCCGCTGCAGCGCACCATGCGCCAGAGCCCCGGCGCGCCGAACAGGTGATCGGCGAGATCGTCGTAGAGCGTCGTTCCCGAAGCGCCACACACCGGGCAGCCCGGAATCCGGCACGTCCGTGGTCCGTCCCGGCCGGGCTCGCTCACGATTGAAATCTTGCGGGAGCGGCCTCGCGGAGCGCCCGGAGGCCGGGGACGGTCACCTGGCGCCAGGCAAGAATCGCGTAGCCAGCCAGCGCGGATGCGACGAATACCAGCCGCGGGACGAGGCCGGGGAGCAGGCAGCCGGCAATCATCACGAGCACACCGCCACCTCCAGCGAACAGTGCGGTGCGCACGCCGGAGGCATCCTCGCGCAGCCGTCCACGAGCCAGGACGAAGAGCACAATGGCGTCCGCCGAGACCCGGATCAGCCAGGCCAAAGCCACACCCAGGATGCCGTGGCCACCGATGAGGAGCCAGAGTGCCAGCAGGTAGAACGGCAACTCGATGAGATGGACACGGGCGCCGAGGTCCGGTCGTCCCGAGCTCTGCAGCAGCGTGAGGGCGACCTGCGCGATGCAGTTCACATACACGCCGAAGGCGAGCAGACGCAGTACAGCGTGGCTGTGCGCGGCGAGTTCCGGACCCAACCACAGCGTCAGCGCCTCCCGTGCGAACACGGCCATGACCAGGGCCGCGGGGAAGAGCAACGAGGACACGGTACGCACGCTCCAGTCGAACAGCCGGCCGGCGCGCGGCCGGTCCGTGTCGAAACTGGCGGCAAAAGCGGGGAACATCACGCTCACGACGGGCACCGCGAGGATTCCCAGGCGTGCGATGAGGTCGTAAGGGGTCGTGTAGTAGGTCACCTGCGCCATCGACAGGAGTCCGCCGATGAGGAAGCGGTCGAAGTAGACCATCATCGGGCCGACCACGGCCGTGACCGTCATCCAGCCGCCGAAGCTCATGATGGGACCAATCAGCGTGCGACGGGGTGCGATACGCGCATCAAGGCCCGGGGTGCCGGCGAGACAGGCGAGGAGGTGAGCGATACCGCCGAGCACGCGCACGAACGCCAGCGCGAGCGCTATGGCCACGAGTCCAGGCATGACGCGCAACGCCAGCAGTGGCGCAAGGTAGGTGAAGATTCCCATCGGGACACGGATGGCGTTGAGCACGCCGAAGCGCTGCTGCGCCGCGAGCACGCCGGCCAGTGCAGCGGTGCCCGTCACGACCGGCAGCGCGGCGGCGAGCACCCAGGTGAGACGGAGCGCCTCAGGCTGGAGCGCAATCGGGACCCTTAGCGCACGGCCCACGAGCCATGGAGCGCATCCGGCGATGAGTCCTGCTCCCACGAGGCCCATCACGGTCGTCAGGCCCAGCGCCGTCCACACCAGGGCTGGGACCTCGTCCTCACGCCGCGTCGCGAGCCGCTCGGCGACGAGTCGCGTGAGCGCGCCCGACACGCCCAGGTCGAAGAGGGTGAAATACCCGATCAGCATCCAGGCCAGCGACAGGATGCCGAAGCGGTCCACGCCCAGAGCCTGGATCAGGCGCGGCACCGTGAGCAGTGCTGCGAGCACCGGCAGCACCTGGCCGAGTTGGTTCCACGCCGCGCCGCGGGCCAGCGTCCTTGCACTGGTGAGGGGGTGCGTCATGGATGGTGAGTGGAAAACCGGCGGTGAGCAGAACGGGGAGGCATCGTTCCTCGATGGGATTGACGGCGTCGCGAGCGAGGCAGCCTGTTACTCTCATCGGCGGTCGTGTCCCCGTCAAGCGACGAAACGGGTCGGGGCCCACCGAGGCTCGCCTGCGGTTTGACCGGGTCCCCGGGTAGCCCCTACTCTGTCTTCCCGATTTGGCTCCAGCGGGGTCGGGATCATGTCCCTTCCTCGGGGCGTGCTGTTCTGGGCCGCGCCATCGAAAGGATCCCACTTGTACTCCATCGCCGTGGTCGGCGCCGGCTACGTTGGGCTCGTGTCCGGCGCGTGCCTGGCGGATTTCGGCAATCGCGTCACCTGCGTGGACGCCGATGCGGGCAAGATCGAGCGTTTGCGCGCCCTCGAGATGCCCTTCTTCGAGCCCGGCCTGCGCGACCTGGTCGCGCGCAACGTGCAGGAGGGCCGGCTCCGCTTCGAGAGCGATCTGGTCGCGGCCCTCAAGGGTGCCCAGGTCGTCTTCATCACCGTGGGCACGCCGCCCCGGCCCGACGGCAGCGCCGACACGCGCGCCATCTACGACGTGGCGAAGACGGTGGCGCAGCACCTCGACGGCTACAAGCTCGTGGTGCAGAAGAGCACCGCCCCGGTGGGCACGGCCCGCGCTCTTTACGCCCTCATTGCGAAGCACGCAAAGCGCGGGGCGAAGTTCGACGTCGCCTCGAGCCCGGAGTTCCTGCGCGAGGGCTCGGCCATCGAGACCTTCATGCGCCCCGACCGGGTGGTGATCGGCGCCGAGTCGAAGCGCGCGGCCGACCTGCTCAAGAAGATCCACGCCCCGCTCTTCCTGCTCGAAACTCCCATGGTCGTCACGTCGCTCGAGAACGCCGAGCTCATCAAATACGCCTCGAACTGCTTCCTCGCGGCGAAGATCTCCTTCATCAACGAGATCGGGAACCTGTGCGAGGAGTTGGGCGCGGACGTGCAGGCGGTGGCGAAGGGGCTCGGCATGGACCGCCGCATCGGCTCGAAGTTCCTACACGCGGGTCCCGGATACGGCGGCGCCTGCTTCCCCAAGGACACGCTGGCGCTCTCGGCCATGGCGCGCGAGGCGGGGATCCCGAGCGGCATCGTGGACGCGACCATCGCGGCGAACGAGCACCAGGTGCGGCGCATGGTCGAGAAGATCGTGCGCAGCCTCGGCCGGCCGGCGCGCGGCAGCGTGGTGGCGGTGCTCGGGCTCTCGTTCAAGCCCAACACCGACGACCTGCGCGAGGCGCCGGCGCTCGAGATCATCGCCGGGCTCAAGCGGCGCGGGGTCAAGGTGAGGGCCTACGACCCGGTGGCGATGCCGGGTGCCCTGGCGCTGCCGGAAATGAAGAATGTGACCCTGACGAAGAACGCCTACGACTGTGCGCGTGGGGCCGACGCGGTGGCCATCATCACCGAGTGGAACGAGTTCCGGAACCTGAACCTCGCCCGTCTCAAGCGCCTGCTGCGACGTCCCGTGCTCTGCGACCTGCGCAACCTTTATGTGCCCGCCGAGGTCGAAGCCGCGGGCTTCCGGCACATCGGTGTTGGTCGCGGGTGCGTGCCCGCGGCGGCCGCGGTGAGGCCGATCCGGAGGATGAAGTGATCGAAGGCGTCAAGGTCAAGAAGCTCAAGGTCATGCCGGATGAGCGCGGCCTCCTGATGGAGATGATGCGCGACGACGACGAGTTCTTCCAGCGCTTCGGCCAGGTCTACCTCTCGGTCGTGTATCCGGGCGCGGTGAAGGGTTGGCACTACCACAAGAAGCAGACCGACCACTTCGTGTTCGTCAAGGGCATGGCCAAGGTCGTGCTCTACGACGGACGTGAGACGAGCAGGACCAAGGGCGAGGTCAACGAGTTCTTCATGGGCGAGCAGAACCCCATCCTGCTGGTCATCCCGCCGCTGGTGCTGCATGGCATGAAGGGCGTCGGCACCGAGCCCGCCTACCTGATCAACACCCCGACCGAGCATTATATCTACGACGCGCCCGACGAGCACCGCGTCGCGCCGCACAGCGGCGAGGTGCCCTACGACTGGAACCGCAAGGATGGCTGAGCCGGCGCGCCTCGACGGCAGCCGCGTGCTGGTGACGGGCGGGGCCGGCTTCATCGGCGCGAACTTCGTGCACCACTTCCTGCGCCGCTTCCCGGACGCGCACGTGGTGGTGCTCGACTCGCTGACCTACGCCGGCCGCCGCGAGAACCTCGACGGCATCCCGACGAAGAGCCTGACCTTCATGCACGGCGATATCCGCGATCCTGCTGCCGTGGCGCTGGCGATGGAGGGCTGCGACTACGTCCTGAACTTCGCCGCCGAGTCGCACGTGGACCGCTCGATCGAGGCGCCCGGCGACTTCATCCAGACCGACGTCTACGGAGTGTTCGTGCTGTGCGAGGAGGCCCGCCGCCTCGGTCTCCGGCGCTTCCTCCAGATCTCGACCGACGAGGTCTACGGCGAGGTCCTGGAGGGCTGGGCCACCGAGGCCTGGCCGCTGATGCCGCGCAGCCCGTACGCCGCGAGCAAGGCGGGTGGCGACCGGCTGGCCTTCGCTTACTGGGCGACCTACGGCCTGCCGGTGGTGGTGACGCGCTGCACCAACAACTACGGGCCGCGCCAGTATCCGGAGAAGCTCGTGCCGCTGTTCGTCACGAATGCGATCGAGGGCCAGCCGCTGCCGGTCTACGGCACGGGCCTGAACCGGCGCGACTGGATCCATGTCGAGGACCACTGTTCGGCGCTCGTCACGCTGCTGACCCAGCCCGGTATCGAGGGCGAGACCTTCAACGTCGGCGCGGGGAACGAACTGGACGTGCTCACCATCACGGGCACGATTCTGAAGTTGCTCGGCAAACCCGAGTCGCTGGTGCGCCACGTCGAGGACCGGCCGGGGCACGACCGCCGCTACGCGCTCGACTCCTCGCGACTCACGCGGCTGACGGGCTGGAATCCGGCCGTTGCCTTCGAGGACGGCATCCGGCAGACGGTGGAGTGGTATCGTGCGAACGAGACCTGGTGGCGCCCCATCAAGGAGGGCGAGTTCCGCGCCTACTACGAGCGCATGTACGGGACGCGCAAGGTGCTCAAGGAGGTGCGGGGGTGAACCGGTTCGGGTCTGGCTGCAGTGTCGTCGGGGCCCTGCTCGCGATCGCACTCGCCGCCGTCCCGGCAGCGTCTGACACGCCCACCGCACGTTGGGCGGACGGTGGGCTCGAGTCGTCGTCGGTGCCGAGGCCGAGACCGCCGGCCCAGGCCGGCCCCGCCGACCCGGAGGAGTATCGAGTGGGTCCCGGGGACGCGCTCACTCTCTGGATGTGGGGGCCCATCGCGCGTACGACAACGCTCGAAGTCGGGCCGGACGGCCTGGTCTTCCTTCCGGATCTGGGCGCCGTGCGCGTCGCGGGGTTGACGTTGGCCGAGACTCGGCGCCTGCTAGTCGAGTGCGTGACCGCGCGCTACCGGGGCGTCGAGGTCGCTGTCCAGCTCCAGCGCGTGCGCACCTTCATCGTGTATCTCGGTGGACTGGTCCGGCAGACCGGGCCCGTGGTCACGACCGGACTCTCGCGGCTTCCGGACGTGCTGCCCGACTCACTCTTCGAGCCGAATGCCTCGCGCCGCAACATCCTGGTGCGCCACCTGGACGGGACCCAGAGCGTGTGCGACCTCGGGCGGTTTCTCAGCATCGGCGGACTCGATCTGATGCCCCTGCTGCGCGACGGCGACGTCGTCGAAGTCCCGCCCGCGACCCGCTTCGTGGGTGTCTGGGGAGCGGTCGGCCGGCCGCGCCGGCTCGAGCTCGGGCCCCGCGACAGCCTGAGCACGTTGATGCGGCTGGCCGTTGGGCCCCTGCCCTCGGCCCTGCGTGACCGGGCGCTGCTGCTGCGCTGGCGCGGGGCCACGCAGCGGGACTCGGTCTGGGTCTCGCTCGACCAGATCGAGAGCGGGCGCTGGGACACTCCGCTCATGGACGGCGACAATCTCTACGTTTTCGGAGTTCCCGAGTATCGTCCGCTCCACCAGGTCAGTGTCGTGGGACGAGTGGCTCTTGCTGGCAATTACCCCATTGTACTGGGGATCAGTCGGCTGTCGGACATCATCCGGGCGGCAGGCGGTTTCCTTGCGGACGCCGACAGCACAGCCATCCTGCTGATCCGGACGCGGCCCGACGAGGCACCGATCGATCCGGAGTTCGAGCGCCTTGCGCGCCTGTCGCGCGAGCAGATGACCATGTCCGAGTACGAATCGTTCCGCACGCGGCTCGCGGTGCTCGTGCCCAACTTCCAGGTGGATTGGCGCCCGATTGCGCAGGGCCGAGTGGCACTGGATCCGCTCCTGCAGCCCGACGACATCGTCCGCGTGGGCCGCGGGATCAGCATGATCCGCGTGGACGGGCAGGTCCGTCGGCCAGGGCTTGTGGAGCTCTCACCCGGGGAGCCGTGGAGCTACTATGTGCGCAGCGCGGGGGGCTTCACGGCGCGCGCGGCGCCCTCCGAGGTTCGCATCACCCGCTCGGCCAGTGGCCAGACCGCCCTGGCGCGGAACGAAGACGCCGTTGCGGCCGGCGACTTCGTCTGGGTACCCGAACGACCCGACATCACTACCTGGCAGCAGGTCAAGGACGTGCTCACGATTGCGGCCGCTCTCGCGACGATCGTGATCGCGACCCGACGGTAGCCCTCGCATGAGCGTGACGCGATGGCCACACTCCCGGCTCATCTGGAGGTTGCACCGGTGAATCCTCCCCAACGCCCCACGATGCTTGTCGTCCTGCGTCGGAACGGCGTGCGGATCTTGCGTAACACGCTGATTGTAGTGGCAGTCGTCACGGCGGCGAGCTTCCTGATTTCCAACAAGTTCACCGCCACCACAGTTCTCCTCCCCCAGGGCAACGAAGCAGATCTCTCGAGCCTGCTATCGGGTATGCCGGGCACGATGGCGCTGACCCGGGCGTTCGGGCTGGGGTCCGAGGGCGGAACCGAGATCTACGTAGGGGTGTTGCGCAGCGGGACGTTGAACAGCCGCCTGGTGGATCGCTTCCACCTGGTGAGCTTGTATCACGCAAAGGACATGGAGAGGGCCGGCAAGAAACTGCGCGCTCATACTTCGATCACGCTCACGGACGAGGGCTTCGTACGGGTCTCTGTGACCGAAAGCGACAAGCGCCTGGCTGCTGACCTGGCCAACGCCTACGCCGCTGAACTCGACACGTTCATGCGTCTCAATACGAATACCAGGGCGCGCCATCGGCGGGAGTTCACCGAGAAGCGATTGACGGAGACCCGGGCCCTGCTGGCAGGTGCGGAAGATGCGCTCCGGGACTACCTGGTTTCCGGGCATCTGCCTTCGGTGTCGGCGGACATGAGCGGGACCGGGCAGGCCATCGGTGGGTTGGTGGGCGAGAAGGTGACCCGCGAGGTGGAACTGGGCACGCTCGAGAATGTCGTTCGTGGCCAGAATGCCCGTGCGGACCAACTGCGAACCGAGATTCGGGAGATCAACTCGGAGATTTCGAAGCTGCCGCCTGCGGCGACGCAGGTCGGTCGTCTCTACCGGACAGTCAGCATCCACGAGAAGGTCCTGCTGGTGCTGACTGAAGAGTACGAACGCGCGCGCTTGCTGGAGTTGAAGAACACCCCGACGGTCGAAGTCGTCGATGTCGCCCAGCCCCCGATCCACAAGAGCCAACCCCGTCGCTCGCTCATCGCCCTGGGGGCGTTCGCGATTGCCTTCGCGGCCAATGCGGCGCTGCTCTGGATTCGAGAAAGTGTCCTGAGCGCGGCATGAGCGCCGCGGTGCCGCGCACGCATCTGGCAGGGGCCCCCGTGCACGCTGCGCCATGGGCGGACTCGGTATTGCCGTGGTTCAGCGATCCCCGCCGGTTCCGCGTACTGCTGTGGACGGCGCCCGTGACGCTGACCGCAGCGGCCTTGCTTGCGCCACTACCGACCGCGGTGTTGATCGCGCTGGCCGCCCTCTTCGCGCTTCTGTGCCGTGTGCCCGAGGCTGCGGTGCTGATCCTGATCGTGTTCATGGGGAACGTGAAGTTCAACTACTACGCGGGGTTCTTCACCTTCCTCCCTGAGTACATCGTGTTCGTGCTGGCCAGTCTGATTCTGCTGCTGCGATGGATGGAGGACCGGCGACCGCTCGAGGAACGCGGGATCTTGCTGCTCCTGGCCGCATGGATCTTTGCGGGCGTGCTCTCATGCGTCTACGCTGAGCTACTCGGCAAGGTGTTTGCCAAGGCGGTGCTGATCGGACTGGCTGCGATGACGTGCTGCCTGACCTTTGTCGGGGTACGTACGGAGCGGCAGTTGGGGCGCGCGCTGGTGTGGTGGGAAGGCGCCGCCATGGTCAGCGTGCTCTACGGCATCGTGCAGATGGCGGGTATCATGATGGGGTTCGACACGAGCCTGCATTTCCTCGAGAAGTACGGGAATCCGCTCATGTACTACGGTATCGGCTCGCCAGCCGAGCTGAACTTCAGCTGGTTCTTCCGCGTCAATGCGTTCTTCAACGACCCCAACATCCTGGCTGGCTACCTGGCGGCTGCCATATCGATGACCTTGGCGTTGTTGCTCCGCCACGCAGGAGTCGCGGAACGTCGCACGCGAGCCCGCTTCGAGTCCCTGTTGCTCTGGCTGGGCATGATCTGCATGTTGTTCACGCTCTCTCGCAGCGGCGTCCTGGCGCTATTCGCGGGTTGTGCCACGGTGCTGATCTTCGAGCCCGAGGTGCTGCGCCGCGGGCGTTTCTGGTTCATGGCGGCTGTCGGGCTGGCGGGCGCCGGCCTGGTGTCCGCAGCCATGGGCATCGACCCGCTGCTGCTCGTGGAGCGCCTGGCGCAGAGCTTCGACGAGAACGACATTTCGAGCCGCCTCCACCACGGCGTGTTCCTTTACGGTCTCTCATTGCTGGCGCGCTATCCCCTGACCGGGGTCGGTTTGGGCAACTTCGGCGTTCACTACGGCTCTGAGGTCAATGTCTACTACCCCAACATGATGGCCCACAACGCCCCGCTCTCGTACTTCGCGGAGAGCGGGTTGCTGGGTGGCTGCGCCTTCCTTGCGGTCCTGGGCGTGATCCTGTGGCGCCCCTGGCGGGCGCTGCAGAGCCCATCCCTGCGGCGGGAGCGGCCCGAACTGCGCGCCTGCCTGGTCGGTTTGCTCGGAGCGTTGGTGGCGATCAACGTCTCGAACCTGTTCTACGACTACTACCTGAGGACCTTCATCTGGGTGGTGAGTGGCCTCGCGCTCGTCGCTGCGAGGCTCGCGGAGCACCCGGGTGTCTCCGGGGGCTCGACGAGCGGCGACATCGCCACGCCTGCGCGCGCGGGGCGCTGAAATGTCGGACAGTCTTCTCCGGCCCCACGCGCCGTCCGGCAGCCATCCGGAGAGCCGCGACGGCCCGGTCGCAGCCATCGTCGTCACCTACGAATCCGCCGCCGTCATCGGGCGCTGTCTCAAGACGCTGCGCGACGCCGCGCCGGATCGCGGCGTTGACATCCGCGTCGTGGACAACGCCAGCACCGACGGCAGTGCGGCACTTGCGGAGTCACTCCTCGGTGTCTCTCAGGTGATTTGCCTCGGGACGAACCGCGGCTTCGCCGCTGGCGTCAACGCGGGGTTGGCGGAGGTGAGCGCGCCGTGGATCGCGGTGGTCAATCCGGATGCCATCGTGCCGCGGGGTGGCCTTGATCGGCTGGCGGACGCGCTCGAGCGCCACCCGCGCGCGGGGCTCGCCGCGCCGCGTGTGGTCGGGGCCGACGGGCGCCCCGAACGTTCGGTCGGTCTCTTCCCGACACCGGGCCGGGAGTGGGCTCATTCGTGGCTCCTCGACCATCTGGGCTGGCCGGGTCGCTGGGCGCGGCTGCCCGGGTCCATCACGTCCGTGGACTGGGTGTCGGGCTGCGCCTGGTTGCTGCGGGCCGAGGCCGTGCGCGCCGTGGGCCCACTCGATGAGAGCTACTTCATGTACTGCGAGGATGTCGACTACTGCCGGCGCCTGCACGATGCCGGGTGGAGCGTGCTGGCCGTGCCGGAGGTGGAGTGGCTTCACGACGTCGGCACGGGCTCGCGCGAGACCGGGCTCGTCGCCGCCGATGGTGGTAAGGCGCTCCTGCGCTACTTCGCCAAGTTCCATCCCGGGATCCCTGAACAGCGCGTGCGCGCGCTCCTGCTCCGCGGCTGGAGGCTGCGCCGCGCCTGGCGGAAGGCTCGAGTGCGGTTCGGGGACGCGGGCTCTGCCGCCGTGGCGCGGCGCTACGAAATCGCGATCGAGAAGCTGGGTCGGCCGTGATCGTCGCCTACGATCTCCGCTTCGCCGCCGATCACTTCGTCGGGATCGGCACCTATGCCTTCGCTCTTCTCGAGGCGCTCCTCGCCCTGCCGGGCGACGAGCGCTACGTCGTGTTGTGGGATCCGCACCAGGCCCACGCGCGCTTCGATTTCGCGGGGGTGCGGTCGCACCCGCGCGTGATCTGGGTGGAAATGCCATATCCGCCGCTGGGGCCGTGGGCACTCTTCCAGGTGGGCGCCTGGCTGCGGCGGCTGAGCCCCGAGGTCTACTTCAGCCCGTTCCACTTCCTGCCGCTGATGCCCGGATGCCCGTGCGTGCTCACGGTGCACGATGTCCGTCCGCTGCGCTTCCGGGACGAGCTCGATCCGGTGCGCATGGCGCTCTACCGCCTATCGCTGCGACGCGCGTGCAGGGCCCAGTTCCTGGTTACCGTGAGCGACTTCAGCCGCGCAGAGATGGTGGCGTTCCTGCCCGCGGACCCGGTGCGCGTACGCACGGTCCGGCCCGGCGTGCAGCCCGGCCTGGGAAGTCTGGCGCCGGAACGTCCGCCCGCGGTCCCGGAAGAGCCCTTCGCCCTGGTCGTGGGCGACAACCGTCCGCACAAGAACCACGCCGTGCTCGCCAGTGCCTGGGCGCGCTTCGGCCCATCTCCACCCCTTGAACTCGTCGGCGCGGGCCCGGTGGATGCGCGCCATCCGGACCTTGCCGTGCTCGCCCGCCGGGCCGGCGCGCGGGCGCATCATCTGGGGCGCGTCTCCCAGGGCGAGCTAGCGTGGCTCTACCAGCACGCCACGCTGCTCCTCTTCCCGAGTTGCTACGAAGGTTTCGGTCTTCCGCTGGCGGAGGCCTTCGCTCAAGGCCTCCCGGCGGTCGTCTCGGATCTTTCCGTGTTCCGCGAGATCGGCGGGGACGTGGCCTGTTTCGTGGCGCCGGACCGTGCGGACCGCTGGGCAGAGGTGATCGCGGACCTTGCCCGTGACGCAGCCGCGCGGGAACGGATGAGCGCCGCCGGCCGCGCGCGGGCCGCTGACCTCACCTACGAGCAGACGGCACGCGGCTTGATCGAGGTGCTGCGCGAGGCCCGGCGGACGGTGAGGCCATGAAGGTTGTCCACCTCTACAAGGACTACTACCCGCCGGTCTTTGGCGGGATCGAGACGACGCTCTCCCGGATGGCCCGGGGCGCGGCGGCCTCCGGGATCGAGGTCACGGTGCTCTGCTCGGCGCACGGTCTGCGCCGGACCACCGACGAGGTCCTCGACGATGTGCGCGTCATCCGCTGCTCCGAGTGGATGCGCATCTCCTCGACCCCGCTTTGCCCCTCCATGCCGTTCCGCCTGGCCGGGCTCGACGCTGACCTGTATCACCTGCACTTTCCCTATCCGCCGGGCGAGCTGAGCTGGCTGCTCATGCGGCGGGACCGCCCACTCGTCGTGACCTACCACAGCGACATCATCCGCCAGGCCGCCGTGCTCCCGCTGGTCGCGCCGCTCATTCACGCGGTCCTCTCGCGGGCCCGCTTCATCATGCCCACCTCGCCGCAATACATCGAACGCTCCCCGATCCTCCGGCGTCACCGCGAACGGTGCCGCGTGCTTCCGCATGGCATCGATCAGGGGCGCTTCGAGGGGATCGAGCGACTGGACCCGGCGGCCAGACGGCTGCGCGAGCGCTACGGCACGCCGCTCATCCTCTTCGTTGGCCGCTTCCGGTACTACAAGGGGCTGCGGGTGCTGCTCGAGGCCATGCGCCTTGTGCGGGGCCGCCTGGTGCTCGTGGGAGGTGGGGGTGAAGAGGCGAAGTTGCGCGCACTCCATTCCAGTCTGGGACTCGGCGAGCGTGTGCTTTTCGCCGGCTCGGTCGATGACGAAGCAGTGCTGGCCCACTACCACGCGGCCGACGTCTTCGTGCTCCCGTCCATCCATCCCGCCGAGGCATTTGGCCTCTCGATGATCGAGGCCATGTCCAGCGGGACCCCCGTGATCTGCACCGAGCTGGGAACGGGGACTTCGTTCGTGAACCGGCATGGCGAGACGGGTCTGGTCGTGCCGCCCGGGGATCCCGTGGCCCTCGCGGAAGCGATCAACCGCCTGCTGGACGATCCCGCGGAAGGCCGCCGCCTGGGTGAGGCCGGACGCCTGCGGGCGCGAAGTGCGTTCTCGACCGAGCGGATGGTCCGCGACCTGCTCGAAATCTACGCGGAGGCCGTGCGTTGACGACGGGGGCCCGAACGCTTCCTGTGCGCGCGGACCTGAGCTAGCCTCACGCCCCATGCGCGCCCCCCACCGTCAAATCCTCGCCAGCGCGGTCTTCGTGCTCGACGGCGCGATCATCGCGCTCTCGTGGCTCGGCTCCTACTGGCTGCGCTTCCACGCGCTGGGGATCCCGGCGCCGCTCGGCGTGCCGCCGCTCTCGCTCTACCTCTGGTTCGGCGCGGTGCTCACGCCCTTCGCGCTGCTGGTTCTGCGCACGTTCAGGATCTACCGCTCGGCGCGCACGGCCAGGCTCTCCCGGGAGCTGTCGGCGCTGGTCCAGGGCATGGTCATCATCACTGCGTTCGCGGCGGTGGCTTCGTACTTCACCCGGGGCGAGTTGTCGCGCGCCACGCTGGTCCTCTTCGTGGTGCTCGCGACGACGCTGCTCCTCGCCAGCCGGCTGGCCATCCGCGCGGCGCTGCACTCCATGCGCCGGCACGGACGCAACCTGCGCGGCACGCTGATCGTGGGCACGGGCGAGTTGGCGGTCGCGCTACTCGGGAAGATCCGCGAGCACCGCGATTTCGGTCTCTCCGTGAAAGGATTCGTCGCGGCGGACGCGGCGCTGGTCGGAACGCAGATCGCGGGTCTGCCGGTGCTGGGCACGGTGAGCGACCTGCCGGGCCTGGCCGAGCGCAGCGGCGCCGAACTCGTCTATCTCGCACTCGCGCGTGCCGAGCACGAGACCGAGCACCAGGCGCTCGAACGCCTGGCCGACTCGACCTCGGCGGTGCGGCTGGTGCCGGACCTGGTGCGGGCGTTCACGCTGAATGCCAGCGTCGAGGACTTTGACGGCATGCCCGTGGTGCTGGTCACCGAGAGCCCGGGGCAGGGCTGGAACGCGGTCGTCAAGCGTGTCTTCGACCTGGTCTGCTCGGCGCTGGGGCTCGTGATCCTTTCGCCGGTGCTGGCAGCCCTCGCGCTCTGGGTACGGATCGAGTCCGCGGGCCCGGTGCTCTACGCGCAGGAGCGCGTGGGCCTGAGCGGGAAGCGCTTCCGCATGCTCAAGTTCCGCACCATGCGGGTGGACGCCGAGGCGAAGGGCGGGCCCGGCTGGACCAAGCCGGGAGATCCGCGGCGCACGCGCGCGGGGCGCATCCTGCGGCCGCTCTCGCTCGACGAGTTGCCGCAACTCTGGAACGTGTTCCGCGGCGAGATGAGCCTGGTGGGCCCGCGCCCCGAGCGGCCGATGTACGTGGAGCAGTTCCGCGCCTCGGTGCCGCGCTACATGCTGCGCCACCACATGAAGGCCGGCATCACCGGCTGGGCGCAGGTTCACGGTTTGCGGGGCGACACGCCGCTCGACCGTCGCATCGAGTTCGACCTCTACTACATCCGCAACTGGTCGCTGGGGCTCGATGTCAAGATCCTCTTCCTGACCGTGGTGCGCGTCTTCCGCGATGCCAGCGCGCACTAGGCTGCCGATGCCGCCGTCCTGGAGTTTGCGCGCGCCGAGTCCGACGATCATCGGCTCAGGCGATCGCGCCGGCCGACGCGGTCAGGGGCGCGTCGCCTGTGAGTTGAACCGGATGCGATCGGTGCGCACAGCGCGGCCTCTTGGACGGCCAGGTCGTGGCAGCCCCATCCGCGGCGCCGCGCGCGCGGGCCCAGTCAGGCCAGATTCGCGGACCATGGCGGAGGGGACGGATTCGGTGGCCTGGCAGTGATGGGATGGGGCTTCAAGATGCAGGCATCACACCCAGGCGCGGGCGCTCCAAATCCCGCGTCCTGCCCGGGGTGCGGGCCCACCGGACGCTCAGCGTGACGCCTTCCACGCGGCGTGCGCGTGCTCGAACGCCACGCGGAAATTCCGGTCGAAATCCTCTGCGGCGAAGGGCAGTGCCAGCGCGCGCAGTTCCGCCGGATCGAAGCGCTCTCGCTCGAAGAATTGGATCGCGGCCGCGAGCCCCGCGACCGTCTGCGTGCCGAACAGCACGCCCCCCGGCACCCGCGCCACGCCGCCCGCCGCCACGCGCGCCAGCGCCTCCGGGCTCGCCCCGCGGCCCACGGTCTCGAGCGCTCCGCCGCGGCCGAAGGCGATCACCGGCGTGCCGCTCGCCAGAGCTTCAAGCGGGATGATCCCGAAATCCTCCTCGCCCGGGAAGAGCAGCGCCTTCGCGCCGGCGTAGACGGCGCCGATCTCGTCGTCGCTCACCCAGCCACGGAACTCGGTCTCCGGCGGGGCAAGCCGCTGAAGCCGCGGCTCCTCCGGTCCGGCGCCCGTGACCAGGACGCGGTGGCCGAGCCGGGCGCAGGTCTCGAGCGCCAGGTCCGCGCGCTTGTAGGGGGCGAAGGCGCCGGCTAACAGGAAGTGCTCCTGCGTGCCAGAAGCCTCGGGCGCGCTTCGCAGGCGGAAACGACCCACGTCCACCGGCGGATAGAGCACCTCCGCCTCGCGGGCCCAGTGGCGGCGGATGCGCTCGGCCACGTGCGAGGAGTCGGCGAGCAGCGCGTCCGGACGCCGGCTCGTCGCCCGGTCCCAGGCGCGCAGGTGTTCGCAGGTGCGGCGCACATACCAGGAGAGCGGCCAGGGGAAGCGCCCGGGCGGGAAGTAGGCGCACTCGAGATCCCAGACATAGCGCATGGGCGTGAAGACGTAGCTCAGGTGGAACGTGCCGGGCGCCGTGATCGCGCTTTTCGCCACGGCGTGGCTGGTCGAGATCACCACGTCGTAGCCAGAAAGGTCGAACGACTCGATGGCGCGGGGGAAGAGCGGCAGGAACCAGCGGTAGCGCCGCTCGGCGCCGGGCAGACGCTGCAGGAACGAGGTGAGGATGGGGTGCGACTCGAGCGCTGGCGAGACCGAGCCGCGCTTCCAGACCAGCGTGTGGATGGGGGCTCCCGGGTACATCACGGCGATGCGCTCGAGCACGCGCTCGCCCCCGCGCATCCCGGTGAGCCAATCGTGGACCAGAGCGACCTTCATCGCGGCCCGTGACTTGTCGCGCTCGTGACCGCTGCTGCCCCCTTGGTGGCGTCCGGCGCGGAGACGTCAGCCTTCCCATCGTCCCAGCCCCGCGCTGCCCAGGCCATGCCCACCAGCGTGTAGAGCGGGTAGAGCAACTCTTCGTCGCCAAAATTGAACTCGAAGAGTCCGGCGACCAGGAAACCGGCCAGCATCGCGACGACGCTGGCGCGCAGCCCTGCCGCGAGCCCGCCCGCCGCGATCATCTGCTGCAGTCCGCGCCCAGCGGCGACGAACAGCGAACCATAGAGCAGCACGAAGGCGACGAGCCCGACGAGCCCCATGCTCGCCGCGATCTGGACCGGCACGCTGTGCAGGTGGCCGGCGCGCTCGGTCGCCTGCGGCGGTTTGTAGAGTTCGTAGACCGGCTGCAGGTCCTGCAGGCCCACCCCGACGAGCGGATGGTCGCGGAACATGGCGAGCCCGCCCTGCCACATATAGGTGCGCTCGAGGTTCGTCGGGTTGTGCGGGTCGAAGGCGCTCAGCGCTCGCGCGCGGTAGGACGCGGGGGCCAGCGCGAGAGCGATCACGATCGCGGCGGCCAGCGCCGGGAGCCAGCGCGGGCGCGCCAGGCCGAGCAGTGTCGCCAGCGAGAAGGCCAGCCCGATCCAGGCGCTGCGCGTGTAGGTGGCGGCGAGCGCGGCGCTCCCGGCGAGCGCCGCGCCCAGCGCGCCCAGTCGCCAGCCCATGGTGCGGACGAGGGCGAGTTGGCCAGCGGCCAGACTCACGAAGAGCAGGAGTTGGCCCCCGAAGGTCATGTAGTTGCCGACCGTGCCCTGAGCGCGCGCCGGCCAGCCGGCCCCTTTCGCCACGTAGAGGCCGAGTCCGAAGAGCGCGGCCAGCGTGGCGGAGACGAGCAGGACGGCCAGCGCCCTGCGACCCCGGTGGGGCAGGCGTGCGTGGGTCGCGGCCAGCGGCACGAGCAGGGGGAAGAGCGTCTTCGTGAGCCGCGGAAGGCTTGCGGCGCGATCGAGCGCGAACCATGCAGAAAGCGCGAAAGCGGCGCACCACGCGAGCGTTGGCCAGGCGACGGGCGTCGCGGGCCAGCGGCCGGGACGCCGCACCCAAACCGCCAGGGTCAGGGCGGCGCAGATCCCGATCGTGATGGACATGGCCGCCATGGACCAGGGCAGCACGGCGACGAAGAGCAGAAAGCTCCAGCCGGCCACCCGGTCGAGCATCGGCTCGGCGCCGGAAGGCGGGGCTGGTTGGTTGCGAGGAGGTCGGGTCTTCGGCATGGGGTGCGGCGCCTGGTGCGATTCGGCACGACGGGCTTTCCCGCCACACAGAGAGTTCGCCGACGCAGCAGGCTATCGGAGGGGGTGGGGGCTGTCCAGGAGGGCAAGGCTGGTGGGCGAGGCTGAGGGGAGATGTGGCGGGTGGGAGCTGGGTGTCATTTCCCGGCCAAGGCAGAGGATTTCGGGCCCTTGCGAGGAGTTCTTGGCATCCGGCCGGTCTCTTGGGGTATCATGTTCCGGACTTCAAGGTCGTCGGTTGCATGAGCGGCTGGAATTGAAAATTGCATCGGCGGTTACGGTATCGGGTTCCGTCCGCGGTGGTGGTCTTTCGTGTCGCGTTCGTCGATGTGTCGTGGACCTCGGCCAGTGCGAACCCAGAATCGATCGTGAAGCGGTCCATTGAGGGAGCGTTCATGAGAATCCTCGTCACCGGAGGCGCCGGGTTCATTGGTTCTCATCTTTCCGAGGGTCTCCTTGAGCGCGGACATGAAGTCTGGGCGCTGGATGACCTCTCCACCGGGCGCATCGAGAACTTGCGTTCCTTCGAACGTCATCCGCGTTTCCGTTTCCTCGAAGGCAACGTCATGGACCAGTCGCTGGTGAACGGACTGGTGGCCCAGAGTGACCGGGTCTACCATCTGGCCGCCGCGGTCGGCGTCAAGTACGTGCTCGAGAACCCGCTGCGCTCCCTCATCACCAATATCCGCGGCACCGAGGTGGTGCTCCAGGCCTGTGCCGAGCACGGGCGCCGGGTGGTGATCTTCTCGAGCAGTGAGGTCTACGGCAAGGGCGTGAAGGTGCCCTTCTCCGAGGACGACGACCGGCTCATGGGTCCGACGAGCAAGCTGCGCTGGTCCTACGCCGCGGGCAAGGCGGTGGACGAGTGCCTGGCCCAGGCCTACTGGCAGCAGCAGCAGCTCCCCGTCACGGTGGTGCGCTGTTTCAACACCTGCGGGCCTCGCCAGTCGAGCGCCTACGGCATGGTCATTCCGAACATGATCCAGCGCGCGCTGCGGCACGAGCCCATCCTGGTGTATGGCGACGGCCAGCAGAGCCGTTGCTTCTCCGCGGTCAGCGACGTGGTGCGCGGCGTGATGATGCTGGCCGACTGCAAGGGCACCGAGGGCGAGATCTACAACATCGGCACCGACGAGGAGGTTACAGTCCTCAATCTGGCGCAGCGGATCAAGATGCTCTGCCAGAGCGCCTCGGCCATCGAGTTAGTGGCCTACGAGGACATCTATGGCAGCTCGTTCGAGGACATGCGCCGCCGGGTGCCGAACCTCGCGAAGGTCCGGCGCACCGTGGGTTATGAACCACAGGTCGCGCTCGACCAGCTTCTGGAAATCACCATCGTGGACACCTGCGAGCAGATGAGGCTGCCGGTGCCGGCGGGTCTGGCCACGGCCTGAGCGGCTGCCCGCGAGACTGGCCCCGGACGCCCCCGTGTTCCTGGCCGCCGCGTTCGGCATCGCGCTCCTGATCAGTCTCGCCCTGACCCCGGCCGGCATCCACCTGGCCTGGGCGACCGGCTATCTCGACCACCCCGAGGCCCGCAAGCTGCACACCTCGGCCACCGCGCTGTTGGGCGGCGCAGCGGTCTTCGTGAGTGGGCTGGCGGCGTGGGTGGGACTCCATCTGCTGGGGCACGGCGGCTCGATGCCCGAGGCGCCATTCCTGCTCGCCGGGGCGCTCATCGTGTTCCTGCTCGGTCTCTGGGATGACCGTTTCGGCATGAACCCTTTGCTGAAGCTCGCCGGGCAAGCCGCGGCGGCGGTGGCCCTGCTGGCCTCGGGGCGACTGCCGGGGCTGGGTCTGCCCGTGCCGCTCGAGGTGGCGCTCACGCTGATCGCCCTGGTGGCGCTGATGAACGCCGTGAACTTCCTCGACAACATGAACGGCATGGTGGGGGGGATCGCCGCGGTCACCCTGGCCGCCTTCGGTTGCGCCTCGGCCTCACGCGGGGCGCTGGGCCTCGCGACCACCCAGTTCGCCTTCGCCGGGGCCTGTGCGGGGTTCCTGCCCTACAACTTCCCCCGGGCCCGCATCTTCCTGGGGGACGCGGGCAGCCTCCTGTTGGGGTATAGTCTCGGCGCTTCAGCGGTGCTGGCCTGCGCGGCGGCTCCGCCGGGGTGGGGTCGGCTGGGTCCGCTGCTGTTGCTGGCCTATCCGGCTTTCGACATGATCTTCGTCGTGGTCAACCGCCTGCGCGAGGGCCGCAAGGTCTACTTGGGCGGCAAGGACCACAGCAACCACCGACTGGCGAGTGTGATCCGATGTCCGACGAGAACCGTCCTCCTGATGTGGTGCAGTTCGGCCGCCCTCTGCGCAAGCGGGCTCGCGGTCCTGTGG
>Ga0315283_10000125_pt1 | contig 45851 bp, 28 predicted proteins | sample YL17G09_0_MG_FD_204541 | JGI IMG/M metagenome (GOLD analysis project Ga0315283, IMG submission 204541) | Sediment microbial communities from Yellowstone Lake, YNP, Wyoming, USA - YL17G09_0 | ecosystem: Environmental > Aquatic > Freshwater > Lake > Sediment | place: USA: Wyoming | collected...
TGAACGTTACCATGCCCCTGTTATCGACCCAGTCGCTGCCGCTGATGTTGGCCCAGAGCACCTGGTCCCCCAGGGTGTTGAGATAGGACGCCATCTTGGTCCACAGGTTGGCCGTAGCGTTGTAGGCGTACAGCTCGCCGCAGTTCTGGCCCGGGGTGAGGCCCGAGACGACCCCGTAGCCTTCCCACTGGAAGGACATGTTCGTGAGCACTACATCTCCCGTGTAGAACTCGAACATGTGGCATGCCACGGCGGCCTGATACTTGCATGAATAATACTGGTCATCGCTGACCTGGATGAACCTGTCAAGCGTGATGTTCGTGGTCTCGTAGTTGGTGGGCTTCAGCGGGGGCAAGGCCGCGATGGAGGCGTCCCATGCAGTGCTCGCCCCAGGGTTGACGAAGTCTATTGTGCCCTGTACAGGGTCGTAGAGCTTTTTCCTGCCCTCGATGTCCACCGTTGCGCTGTTGACGATTATGTACTTCGGCAATGGGACCGTTATCGTGGAGTCGCTGCCGCCGTTCTTGGCGAACGTCAGCGTCTTGTCCGCAGCGCCCCCGGAGAACGTTGTCTGGGTCTCCCCGCCGGCCGGGAAGCAAGGTCCCAAGAAGAACAGAGCAGCCAATGCGATACACAAAACACTCCTAGTCATGCGATTCACCATTTTCCCACCATATCCCCATATGTTCCACAATAAAAGAATTGCCCCTCATTTATGGCCCTTTCTGCGGAAACCGCAGCCTGCCCTCCCTTAAAAGATGCGGAATCCACAGTGCTACGTGGTGACAATGGCGCCGCTGGGGCCCACTATCACGGTGTGCTCGGCCTGAGTGACCATCCCGTCATCGACCTCGCGGAGCGTGGGATAGAACGATATCGAGCCAGAGCGCGCAAGGACCTCGAGCGCATCCTTCGGGTCGTCGAGGTAGCGCACGCACCACCTCTCGCTGAATGGCAGGCCCGAGAAGTTTGCCTCCACATCCTTCAGGAGCGCGCGCGCGTCCCCCGTGCGGGCGAACCTTCTCCTGACGAACCTGTAGATGGAGCTGTTCTTCTTGCCGTCGACGCGGCCCATGCCGTTGGTCGCGAACGGCTCTATTGCCAGAACATCTCCTTCCTTGATTACGCCCGCGCCCTTCTCCTTCACATTGGGCACGCTTATGCCTGCGTGCAGCACGAACCTCTCGAGGCTGTGGCCCGTCAGGTTCTCTATCGGCTTGAAACCCCGCGCCTTTATCGTGGTCTCGATGGCGGCGCCCACCAGGCTCAGGTCCGTTCCGGGGCGGACCATCCCTATGGCGACCTGGAGCGCCTCCTCGGAGGCCTTTCTCATGTCCGCCCACTGCTCCGAGCCTATCTCCACCGTGCGCGCGGTGTCGCCTATGTAGCCGTCCACGTGGACACCCACATCCAGCTTCACGACGTCGCCCTTCCTGAACCTGAGTTCGACCTCGTCGTGGCGAGGGGTGAAATGCGCGGCAACCTCGTTGACGGCGATGTTGACTGGAAATGCGGGCCTTGCGCCCTTGGAGATTATGAGCGCCTCGACGGTGTTTACGATCTCCAGCATCGAGGCCCCTTCCTTGATGAGGCCCACGCCGTAATCGCGTGCCTCGCGGGCTATCCGCCCGGCGAGCTTGTATTTCTCAGCTATCTCCGGGGCCAGGGGCATCCTTATTCACCGCTCTGAGGTCATTGCCACTATGTCGAGGATATCGCCCTCGTCGGCCGCGCCTTCCCTGAGCACCTTAGCGCCCCTGACGGTGCCGGCGGACAGGTCCAGGAGCGTGGAGTGGGAGTTGAACGCGGTCTTGCCGCAGTCCACGTAAAGGTCGACCGCATCTCCCAGCTGGCGGATGGCGGAGCGGATGGTGTGGGGCTCGTGGCCCTCGTGGAGGTTGGCGCTCGTGGTGGTTATGGGCCCGCTCAGGGTTATCATGTCCAGGGCGAACATGTGGTTGGGAATTCGCACTCCCACCTTGTCGCTGCCGCCCGTCACCACGCCTGGCAATTTCTTCCTCTTGGGCAGGACGAACGTTATCGGCCTCGGGATGAGGGCCTCGATGACCTTGCGGGTCCACGGCGTCAGCTTGGCGACCTGGTTCATCATGTCGGGATCGGAAACTGCCACGGAAATCGGTAGGTGGTCCGGCCTGTCCTTGGCCTCGAAGACCTTTCCCACGGCTTCTGCATTGAATACGTTGGCGCCAAGGCCGTAGAGCGTGTCCGTCGGATAGACCACCAGGCCTCCCTCCTTTATCAGCTCGACGGCCAGCTCAACGACGTCCATCCTGCGGCACTTCATGAGCTCCTTGCAGATGCTGCCCTTCCGTTCGCACTTGACGACCTTCACGCTAGACCCCCTTTGATTTCCTGCTGCCTCGGACCTCGGCCGCAAGCTCCTCGGCGGCCTTCTTCGGGTCGGGGCTGTCGTAGATGTGCCTTCCGACTATGATGGCGTCCGCGCCTGCGGCTATGGCGTCCGAGGCCTTTCCGCCCTGCGCCCCGACGCCCGGCGACAGTACGAGCAATTTTCCAATCACAGCCCGAAGGGCCTTGACCCTGTCGGGCCTCGTCGCGGGCGCGATTATCCCAGTCGCGCCGCATTCGACGGCCATCCTTGCCATGTCCTCGGCCCTCTGGGCCATGAAATCCAGCGCCCCGGGGTGGCTCATCTCGGTGACGGCGAACACATCGCCCTTCACCTTCTTGGCCTCGTCAACGATGGCCTTGAGGCTGTCCTTTCCGGTAAACGCCTGTGAAATGATGCCGCGGGCCCCGGCCTTGAACGCCTGCTCAGCGATGAGCTTGTTGGTGTTCGGTATGTCCGCGACCTTGAAGTCGCACAGTACATAGGCGCTCCTGGAGAGCTCCTTCACGATTTCGAGCCCGCAGGCCAGAACAAGCGGATATCCGACCTTGACCGCGTCGACGACACCGCCGACTGCGGATGCAACCTTTAGTGCTCTGGCCTTTTCCGTAACGTCGAGCGCCAGAACTATTCCGGAGTTGAGCTCCATCAAGGGAGGGCATGCGCTGGCCATAAAAAAGGGTTTTGGGGTTGCATGCCAGACTTTTTACCCCCAAACCCTTCCTGAAGCGCCCCACTCCCACTGAGGGCGCGCAATGGACCGTTTGAAATGCCATTGCAAATGGGTATTTAAAGCATCGGCAATGGCGTTGCCAACGCGGCATTTCCCCGTTCTTGGCTATCCGGTCAATTGGAACCAACCCTCACCTGTCGTAATCGGGATAATATCGTCAATGTATTCACCGCAAAGTCATTAATATCCCAGCCGCCAATTGACTGACGGATTCGGGCTTGCGAGTGGACTACAGCCTCTATACATTTACGTTGGAATGGCTCGGCTCAAAGCGTTCTTTCGTGCTCAAAGTGGACCGCCAAATCGCGAAATACATCCGGGTAACGATACGGCAGTCCGCCGGCATCGGGGCGCTCATCATTGGAACAGCGTTCGTCACGGCCGCTTCATTTCTGCTTGTTCGTGCACGCCGCGATGACAGTAAGAAGGCGCCGATGCCCGCTCCTGCCGCTGTTCTGGGACCGCCTCCTGTGAACAAGATGACAAGTCTCGGGCCCGGAAATCGCTCAAAATAGTTTGGCCTGGAAACGGGCCTTCTCGCCTGGTATATCTACCGGGTACTCTCCGGTCAGGCAGCCGAGGCACAGGTCGTTCCTCGGTATCCCGATGCACTCCACGAGGCCGTCGATGCTGAGGTACCCGACGCTGTCCGCGCCGAGCTCCGTTGCTATCTGCTCCGGCGTGCGGTTGACCGCTATGAACTGGTCCCGGGTCTTCATGTCGATGCCAAGGTAGCAGGGGGCAACAATCGGGGGCGAGCCTATGCGCAAGTGGACCTCCGTCGCGCCCGCCTTCCTCAGCAGATCGACTATCTTGCGCATGGTCGTGCCCCGCACGATGCTGTCGTCCACGAGGACCACTTTCTTGCCATCTATCCGCGAGCGGATGACGTTGAGCTTGAGCTGGACATTGAGCTCGCGGCTCTCCTTTGAAGGAAGGATGAACGTCCTCCCGATGTAGCGGTTCTTGATGAGGCCTTCCTCGTATTTCAGGCCCGAAACTTCCGAGAAGCCCTGTGCGTGGCCCCTACCCGAGTCTGGGACGGGGATGACGACATCGGCCTTCACCGGATTCTCCGTCGCTATCTTCATTCCGAAGCAGCGTCTCACATCGTAGACGTATTTTCCGCCGAGGATGCTGTCGGGCCTCGCGAAGTAGACCCACTCGAACATGCAGTGGGCCGTGTGCTTGGCCGAGGCTATCCTGTAGGCGTGGAACTCCTTGTTGTTTATCTCGACCATCTCGCCGGGCTCGATATCCCTTATGAATGTTGCGTTGACGACATCCAGCGCCACCGTTTCCGACGCGACTATAAAGCCGGCATCGTCGGGCAGCTTCCCGAGGCAGAGGGGCTTGATGCCCTGCGGGTCCCTAATCGCCAGGATGCGGTTCTTGAGGAGCACCACCATCGAATATGAGCCCACTATCTTCCTCATCAGGTTCCGGACGCTGCGCCCCAGGTCACGGTCGTTCGAGAACTCGTCCGCAAGGAGGCGTATCATGACCTCGGTATCAGTCGTGGTGATGAACGCCCAGCCCTGCTTCTTGAGCTCCTTCCTGATGGCGTCCGCGTTGACTATGTCCCCGTTGTGCGCCAAGGCGATATCGCCCTCCTGCGACGACGCGACAACAGGCTGTGCGTTCTCGAGCTTGGAGGAACCTGTCGTGGAATAGCGGACATGGGCTATGCCGTATGTGCCCGGAAGGTCCGTGGGATTGTCCTGGAAAACCTCGTGGACCAGGCCCATTCCCTTGACGCACTTGATGCGGTCGTCAAAGGTCGCGATGCCCGCCGATTCCTGCCCCCTGTGCTGGAGCGAGCGGAGCGCAAAATAAAGCTGGTAAGCTACTTGTTTATTAGACGCTATCCCAACTACCCCGCAGGCCTCGGAGAGCGGCATGACAGCACTTAGGAATCATGGGAACGCTTGTTCCACTGGTAGGTGCGCATCCGGCTCGTCGCGCCGAAACCGCACGAGGCGCAACGCTTCTTCTGCACGTGGTAGGACCTTCGGCCGCACCGCCGGCAGCGGATGTGGGTCTTCTTGACCATCTTTCCCATCGAGGGCGTGCCCTTCGTCATTTCAATTCACCTATGGTGGCGAGATGTAGATCACGTTGTCGCCGCGCACTATCGCCAGTTCGAGGGTCGCCTTGGGTTGCTTGTTCAGGTGCTCCTCGGCGTTCTTGAGCACGAGGTTCATGTGCGGGTCGTACCCGTCCAGTATGCCGCGGTACTCACGGCCCCCTTTCAGTTCCACTATGACCCTCTTGCCTATGTTCTGGTTCAGGATGTTGAGCGGCTTGAGCATGTTCCACCTTTATTTTGCGCCACTGTTCACCCAATCGCAGGGGGATAATTAATAGTTTCTGTCAAAGTTGGTGAAAGACTACAAGGCCACAGGGCCACAAGGGACGAACTGGTGGCCTTGTCCCCTTGCGGCCTTGTGGCCTTGCCGCCCCTTTCACCCATCCCCTCGCAAACTTCATGTTACGCGATGTCATTGCCTCAGCGATGGGGAAGTGGGACGTCAGGATTTTCACAGCAACATATAGCTCCGAGGGGGACGAAGTGGTCGTCGAGCTGTACGGCAAGACGCGCGACGGCGAAGGCATCGTCGTGCGCCACAAGGACTTCAGGCCCTACTTCTACATGCTGGACCCCCCGCAGCAGAGCCGCGACTCGCTCAAAAGGGACCCGGAGGTCGCCGAGCTAAAGGATGTGGAGCTTTTCATCGGAACGGCGAAGAGAAGGTTCCTCAAGGTCACCATCCGGCACCCTTTCAAGGTGCCGCAGTACAGGGACCGCTACCGCTACGGCACGGAATTCTTCGCCGCGGACATACCGTTCGGCCAGAGATTCATGTACGATATGGACCTGGGCGCCTGCACGACGGTAATGGGGGAGGAGGCCCCGGATGCCGAGAGGAAGAAATATTCCACGAAGCTGGTGGTGAACGCGCACGGATACGAGGAATGCGCCCCTTTCCAGCCGTCTCTCAAGATACTGAGCTTCGATATTGAGAATTCCATCAAGAAGGACACCTTCGGACAGCTCTTCTGCATAGGCTGGCAGGTGCGCGAGCCCGGCTCGGCCGAGCTGCGCTCCGGGATTTTCACGGGAGGCGAGCCCGCCATATTGCGCTCCTTCGAGGAGTTCGTCCAGAAGGAGGACCCGGACATCATCACGGGCTACAACATCGACAACTACGATATACCGACCATACTGAAGCGCTGCGTGGCGAACGGCCTGCCGGAGCCCAGGTGGGGCAGGGACGGGAGCGCTCCGCGCAGCGTGAGCGAGCGCTTCTGGCGCGTCACGGGCCGGATGATAGCGGACGCGTGGTGGAACGCCAAGCTGGCCCTCAAGCCCAAGAAGGAAACGCTCAACGCCATCGCGAAGCAGGTCCTCAACGAGGAAAAACTGGACGTCGACCCGTTGCAGATAGACCGGGAATGGGCCCAGAACCGTGAAAAGGTCCTGGAGTACTGCAAGAAGGACGCAGAGCTCGCCCTTCGGATACTCGAGAAGATAAACATCCTCAAGAGGGGCATGGACCTGGCCTCCGTCTCCAAGCTTGCGCTCGACGACGTCGTCAACGGCCGAACGAGCACCCTCATCGACTCCATCCTGATACGCAAGGCGGACCGGGCCGGTATCGCGGTCCCGATGACGCGGCGCGATCGCAAGGACGACAAGATAGAGGGCGGCTATGTGCACATAATGAATCCAGGACTTTACCACTGGGTGTGCGTATTGGATTTTAAAGCCATGTATCCTAGCGTGATCATCGCGAACAACATTTGTTTCACGACACTTGACGCGAAGGGCGAGACCGTCAGCCCGATAGGCGTGCGCTTCCTGAAGAAGGAGACTAAGGAAGGCCTGCTTCCGGGAATCCTGTCCACGCTCATGAATGACCGCCAGGACGCGCAAAGGAAGCGCAACGAGGCGCGGATGGCCCAGAACAAGGCCGAGGCCGAATACTACGACGGCTTGCAGGACGCCGTCAAGATACTGATGAATTCCGTCTACGGCGTTTTCGCATCCGCATTCTACAGGTTCACCAATCAGAGCATAGGCGCCTCCATCACGGCCTTTGCACGGGAGAACATCAAGGGCGTCATTAAAAAGCTGGAGGCCGAGAAGCTCCCGGTCCTGTATTCCGATACCGACAGCGTCTTCTTCACGTTGCCGGAGGAACAGCGCAACAAGGACGCGGCCGTGAAGTTCGGAAAGTCAAAGGCCGAGGAGTTCTCCAAGGGCGGGGCGACGCTCGAGTTCCAGGGGATATACGAGCCCATGTTCTCCCACGGCGCCAAGAAAAGGTACGTGGCGCGCTGCATCTGGCCCAAGGATGAAATGGTCGTGCGCGGCTACGAGACGCGACGGACGGACGCCTTCGACCTTCTCAGCGAATCGCTGAACATCATATTCGAGCACGTTCTGGCGGACAGGATAGAGGATGCCAAGACCTACGCCAAGCAGATAGTCTCCGACGCAAAATGCGGCAAGGTCCCGGTGGACAAGCTGGTCATCTCGCGCACCGTGCAGGGCACGGGCGACGGCGAAGGCGCCTCGGTCTACAAGAACCCGGATTCGATGGCCAACGTCTCCGCGGCGCGCAAGCTCAGGACGCTGGGCTACGAGTTCGTGCCCGGCATGAAGGTCTCCTGGATAGTCACGGATGCGGCGAAGTCCCCCCAGCAGGTGGAGCCTTTCATAGACGGCCGGCCCTTCGAGTTCACGCCTGACTGGAGATACTACGCAAAGAGGCTCGCTATCTCGTTGTCGAGGGTTACCGAGCCCTTCGGCCTCGACGAGGAGACCTTGTTGACAGGCATCAAGCAAAGAGGGCTGGACAGCTTCAACTGCGATGAAGGGCCCAAAAAACCAGGCAAGGGCGCTCTCCGGAAGGACAAGGAGCCAGCATCCCGCAGCCTCGACGAGTTCATGTGAGCCCCCGCCCGGAATCAGATACCCTTCATCAATGGCCGGAATCCCTTATTAAGACATATCTGATGTAAACGTTTATTATTCGCTTACCCCATTCTTCTTTCGATAAGGATGTTCACGAGCCGTTTCAACAAGGAAGAGGCCTCCCTTCAGAAGGATTACATGATTGGAAAGGTCAAGAAAAGGAGGCTCATTGTCTTTGCCGGCGCTATTGCGGGGATGATGGCGCTTTACTTTGTGATGGTGCTCTTCCTCGAGCCATACAAGTTCGATCCGTTCTTCTTCCCCCTGTTCCCTTCCGTGCTGGCGTTCCTCATCTTCGGAGCCGTTTTCCTCGGGGTCGGAGCATACTTCAAGAGGAATATTTTCCAGCTTTCGGACCCGGAGGTGCAGCCGATGATGCGCACCAACTACGGGCGCATTGCGCTCGTGTGGCTCGTGTGCTTCCTCATAGTCTTCGTGATGGTCCTGCCCCTGACACAGTTCTTCCCCGGGGACGCGAACTACGCTGAAAGCTTCTCGAAGGACGAGAAGGACTCCCCCGTCGAATCCTACCTGAAGCTCGAGTACGAGGGCGCGGACAATTTCGGCACGGTCCACACGGAAATCACCGTGACCTCCCAGAACAATGTCCCCGTCGATTTCTTCCTGATGAAGAAGACGGACGCGGACCCTTACAATCGCAACAACACCGAAATCGATTTCACGCGTGCGCTCGTCGCCGTCACCAACGCGACCTCGTTCAAGAACACGGGAACGAACCTCGACCCCTCAAAGTACACATTGCTGATAATCAACTCCAATCCGGATGCGGCAAGCATCCACTACCTGCGCCTCCAGAGGACCTCGGACGAGCTCACGCTCGTGGTCCTGCTCTTCTTCCTGGCATACATGGGCATCGCCGCGGGCTGGTTCGCCGCTGCAAGGAAAATGGGAACCGGTCCGGCGCCCGTGCCGCTCCCGCCGGGACCGGGGCCGTCGCCCGGGCCCGCCGGGGCGACGTACCGTCCGGGAATGCCGGAGCAGGGTTACAGGCCCGGAGCCCCGGAGAGACAGGCCGGTGCAATGCCCGCGCCGAGGCCCATGCCCGCCTCTGCACCGGAGCCGGGAGCCATCAAGATCCCCGTCACATGCCCGGGCTGCGGCACGGCTTTCGATGTCATGAAAGGCGCCGGCCCGCTGAGAATCCAATGCCCGGCCTGCAGAAAGGAAGGCACGCTGGGAGCGGGTTCTCCGGCAATGCCGCCGCAGGCGCCGAGGCCCGCACCGGCGCCGACATTGCCGGCACCCGCACAGCTTCCGCCAGCGCTCGTTACCGCTCCCCTGGGCCCTGCGGCACCGCCCGCACCGGCGGGACCGGTCCCGAAGCGCAACATGTCATGCCCTCGCTGCAAGACCGTTTTCCCGATAGACGCCATCGAGGGCCCGCAGCAGATAAAGTGCCCCTCGTGCGGAAAGGAAGGGACCATTGGAAAGAAGCCACAAGCCCCGGCGGCGCCCCCGGCGGCTCCGGCACCGGCGCCTGAGGCTCCGCCGGCCCCCGCACCGGCCCCCCAGCTTCCGCCGGCTATCATCATCGCTCCGGCACCTGCGGCCCCAGCGGTCCGGACGCCCGGTCCGGCACCCGCCGCTCCGGCGGGCGGCAGGATGATAGGCTGTCCCCAGTGCAAGAAGCCCTTTGCGGTCACCGACCCGACGAGGCCGATAAAGGTCAGGTGTCCCAGCTGCGGCAAGGAAGGATTGCTCAAGAAGTGATTGACCGGAGTGGGGCTATGGGCCGCCGTTGGTTGTTATTCCTGACGCTCTTGCTCCTCGCCCTTCCGGCGGCATTCCCGGCGGAGGCGCAGGAGGTCAACGTGCCCCAGTGGAGGGTCGGGGACCGCTGGGACTACAAGGTATCCATCGTCTCCCAGTCCGGGACCACGTCCGGGAACATGGTCGTCAAGGTCACGGCCTCGGGGACGGTGACGGTCGGGAACGAGAGCATCCCCGCCTACACCCTCGCGGTATCGAGGCGCGAGCGCGGCTCCGGCCTCAACACCACCTACACCATAACGAAGCATGTTGCGAAGGCCACGCTTTGCACGATCTACATGGACTACACGCAGGTCATAACCTACGGAGACCTGGAATCCGAGGTCCATTCTTCGAATAATTATTACCCGTCGGACGGGCGTTACAGCTTTCCGCTGGGCGCGGGCCTGAACTGGAGCGCAGGCTACAGCCTCAACAGGACCATTCTCGTGGGCACAAGGCTCAGGAACGAGAGCACGACCGTCCTGACACCATACTCGTGCGAGGTCAGGGAAGGCCTCTCGGTGTCGGGCGGGATGTACATGTCCTATCGCGTCCGCTGCACCCCGGATGACACCGGCAACTACTCCTATTACTGGTACTCGGACAAGGCGCGCGGCGACGTCAAGATGGAGGAGTTCAACAGGGCCACGCAGGCCCTCACCACCATCCAGCTCACGAAATATTACAGGGCGCCGGAGGCCCCCCCGCTTTTGGGGCCGGACACGGAGAGGGCGCTCATCCTCCTCGGAGCGGCGTTCATCCTTCTTGCGGTCATGGCCGTGGTGGTGTACATCCGCTCGCGGCCCCCGAAGATACCGCCTCCCCCCACGGCGGAGGAGCAGGGCTCTGCGGCCTTCCAGTTCGTGAAGACCAGGGACGGATATTCCATGAAGTTGAACACGGTGGACCTCGTGTGCCCGTCGTGCAGGAAACGCTTCAGGGTCGTCGTGACATCCACGACCGCCAAGTGCCCCCACTGCGGGAAAGAGGGCCGCCGGACCTAGCAGAAGATATTTAAATCTACCATCCCTTTTTCCTGTCCGGTGAAAAAAATGAGATGGACTCTGGCAGCAGTGGCGTTCGTGATTCTGGCCGCTACCCTGTCCCCGCTGGCAGCAGCGGACGAGGATTCGCTGAAAGTGATAGTGCTGGTCGAGAACAAGGTCTATTCAATGGGCGCGACCGGCAAGATAACCGTCCAGGTATACGACAAGGCCAAGCTCACGGACTCCGACAGCACGCCGGTCGTGAAGATAGGCACCTATCCGCAACGGGACCTTTCCGTCACCAAGAAGTCCACCGGGATATACGAAGGCACCTTCACCATACGTGACGGCGATGCCTTTGCAGGCAGCTACGTCGGGTTCACCGCCTCGGCCACCATCGGGAAGGTCGATGCCAACGATACCTCCTACAACGAGGATACGGGATATGCGAGTATCTACCTAAGCGGCGGCTCCACCGGATTCGCCATCAAGTGCTACATCAAGGCCGTCTCCAGCAATGTCATCGTTCCCGGCACCAGGATAACTGTAGCGGCAGAGGCGACCCACAATGGGACCGCTGTCGTTCCGACCAATTTCAACATAACCGTTTCTTACACCGAGCCAAGCGGCAACCGCCACATGGAGACCCCGACCACGAACAACCCGACCACGGGCGTGCTGGAATGCATCTACACAGTGCCCCAGATAGCCTACAGCACGAGCATCTCCTTCGATGCCAAGGGCGATTACAAGTCCGAGACCCAGAGGGATTCCACATCCGTTTCGCTGGACTTCTTCTGCGTCATATATCACAACGTGAGCAAGAGCACCTCCGAAACGACCTTCGACCTCTATGTAGCGGATACCAACGGAAAGCCCGTGAGCGGCGCGCACATAGACCTCGCCTACTATCCCGACGGCCAGAACGCAAGAACGAAGTGGAAGGAGATAGGCATCACGGAATCCAGCGGTAAGGTCCGCGTCACCCTGAGCTACGATGTCGGAACGAAATACATCGATGTCTACGGCTACGTGAACGGCTCGGGCCTGATGCAGATACTGAAGAAGGGCAACACCCACAGGATATGGATATCACATGAGGTGACGTCGCCCAAGCCCTCCGGGAGTGAATTCGAGACCGTGTACGCGGGCACCGAGGATGTCTACAAGCCCGGCCAGGTCATCAATCGCGACTACGTCGTCTTCAACGATTCCAAGGCATGGGTCAGCAAGACCCTGTACTGCTACATCCTCCAGTCCACCTACAGCTCCGACATGATGAGCTCCCAGGTGACCTCCGTCGATGTGCGCATCCTCACGACGGACGCCAATGGCCGCATGCGCCTGACAATCACCGCTCCGGGAACTGACACCTACTTCTCGGTCTACTTCGAGAGCGCCACGGGCGTCCACCCGCCTGTAAACGGCTACTTCAACGACCATGTCAGCATGGACGGCCTGCTCTATTCCGAGGACAGCGACTACTTCGTGGCCAGCAAGTCCTACAGCGGAAAGGCGGTCGATGTGAAGATATCCTCGCTCAATGTCGGCTCGTCGACGACGGTCAAGGCGACCGCCAAGAGCACGGACGAACCCGTGGCGGCCGTCCTCTGGTATGTCGGGGACATCGACCCGTTGGAGAGCGGCGTTCCGGACCTCAACTGGATGCCCTGGCAGCTCGTCTACTCGTACATGACCAAGAGCGGGAGCTCGTACAGCGGCTCCATCGTGATACCGTCATTCATGCCCAAGGGCGAGAAGTACTCGGTCCTGGTGCTGGTGCAGCGCGACGGCTCCTCCACCTATGGCCTTGCGACCCTCAAACCGGGCCAGGGGACGACCCCGGCAGCGGGGTTCCCGTGGCTCATTGTAGGTATTGTGCTCGTCGTGGTAATAGTCGCCGTGGGCGTGGTGGCATTCATGATGATGAAGAGGAAGCGCGCCACGCAGCTCCCCCCCTATTCCTACTCCCCGCAGGGCGCGCCTCCGGCGGCCCAGCCCGGCCCATCCGAGCCCCAGCCGTATACTCCGCCCGCGACCTATGCCGGCCCCGCGCAGCCTCCGGCCGCCCAGCCCTACCAGCCGCCGACGGCCCAGCCCGGCCCCGCCTATTCGCCGCCGCCCCAGCCGGGGGCCTCATATTCACCACCACCCCAACCTGCGCCCGCCTATTCGCCGCCGCCTGCAGTGCCCGCACCCCAGCCCTACTACCCGCCGCCGGCCCAGCCCGCGCCGCAGGGTTACCAGGCCCCGCCGCCCGCTCCCCAGGCTCAGCCCCAGTCATACAGCGCTATCCAGCCTCCGCACCAGCCCATGCCAGCGACCTCGGCCATCCCCAATCCCAACGCCGAGAGCGTCAACCTTCCCAACGATGCAATATGCGGTTACTGCCACCAGTGGCTCCTGACGGGAAGCAAGGGACTGCTCTGCAGCTGCGGCAAGTACTACCACGAGAACTGCGGGACCATTCTCAAGAAGTGCCCCGCCTGCAGCACACAGCTCCAGAAGTGAGGTCGGGTTGCAGCGGATGAGAAGGCTCCTGGCGCTCGCGGCGCTCATCCTTCTGACGGCGTCGACGCCCCTGGCGGCGGCACGGGACAGTGCGCTCGTCATATTCCCGGTCTACGAGGAGAGGGCCCTTCAGCCCGGAGAGAGCGTCAATCTTTCATTCCTGACCTTCTCGAACGGGCAGCCATGTTCCGTCGATCCGATGCTCAAGGTTACTGTACAGCCCAGCAACGGGCTCGAGCGCAGCCTTCCGGTCAGCGAGAGCTCGGTGGGAAGATATGATGGCAACTATACACTGGTCGCCGCGGACGCCTCCTCCTGGGGAGATGTGTCCCTCCTGGCCGAAGCGACCAGGGGCCGCACCTCGGAAACGGACACGGAATACGATTCCGCAAGCGAGACCGTCTACCTGACGATGGACCGGCTCTACGATACCGGGGTGAGTTTGGGCGGCTACATTCGGGAGGCCTCGCGCTTTCCCCTCAAGCCCGGTTCGAATATCGTCATCGAATGCGTCATTTTCAAAGGGGGCGCGCCATTTGACCCGGAAGGGTTGCAGCTCTCAATCCGCCGGGAGCGGGGGGTCTCCCCGACATCCGTGGAGCCGGAAAAGGTCGCGCCGGGTCGTTATCTGGTCCGCTATGCCATCCCTGCGCTCGAGAGCAGTGACAGGTTCACCCTTCAGGCGACCTATCCCGGACTGGGCTACGAACGGTACGTGACCTCCTTCACGGTTGATTTCTTCACCGTACAGTATCATCAGGTGAAGGTCAGCGGGACGCGTGTCGATTTCGAGCTGCTCGTGTCCGACAGGGCGGGCAAGCCCGTGAACGATACCAGGCTCCACCTGACGCTTGGACCGGCAGCCGGCGGGAAGCCCTCTGAGATCGAGCCCAACAGGACGGACCGGAACGGTCGCACTAAGGCCTTTTTCGATTTTGGGGCCAAAACGGGCTCGGTGGCCATAACAGGCTGGGCCAACGCCAGCGGGCATTTCCAGTACTTCAGCGGGAGCCTTGCCCTGCCATGGGGCACGACCCAGAACTACAACTATCCCAATTTCCAGGTGAAGACCTTCGTCACGGGCGGGGAGAAGCGCCCGGGCGGCACCCTTGGCCTAACGTGCCTTGCGCTCTACAACGGGGCGCCGATGCGGGACCATCCCGTGGACTGCTATGTGAAGACCCTGGAGGTGCTGCCCGCCAGAAGCTCGGATATCGGGTACTATTCCAGCCTCTATTCAGCGGCGAGGACCGTGAGCGTCGAAGGCTTCCGCCGGACGACGGACGCCGAGGGCCAGTTCACGATGAACCTCACCTTCCCCGCCCTCAACACGAGCTACCTGCGGCTCGTCTTCAGGACCCCCACGGGTCCGTCCGTGCAGGATTCCTCGACGCCCCTGACCCTTGACGGCCTGAGCTATTCCAAGGACGACGTGTCCTTCAGTGCAAATGCCGAACCGCAGGCGCTAAATTACACCGAGGCCAAGTTCTCGGATGCGCGCCCCGGCTCGGCCCTAACGGTGAGGGCAACTCCCTTCGCAAGGGACACCGTGGCGGTGCGCGCCTCCTGGGCCGTTTCCACCAACCTGACGGGCTCCTCGGCGCCGTGGCAATCCTGGAGCACGATGGTCTACAACCTGCCGCGCAGGAGCGGCACGGACGAATTCCGGGGTAGCGTTTCCATACCGAAGAACCTGAGGGCCGGAACTAACCTCACCGTCACAATAGAGACCATCAACGCCAACGGTATCGTCAACACCTCCCAGTTCACGAGAACCCTCAAGGCTGCCGCTGCCGCCCCTTCGGAGAACGCGGACATGTGCTGCTTCATCACCATTGCGGTCGTGAACTTCATTCTCGTGGGCTACATGGTAGCACAATATATGATATCGAGGAGGGCGCCCCCGGAGCGCCACCTGGGGGAAATGGGCGCTGACGACACCATCCGGACGGTGCTCAGCTCGCCCCGGATGCCCGAGAGCTATCCGGTGAAGGTGGAGCTAGCGGCGAACGCCGACTGCGCCGTCTGCTCCAGGAAAATAGCAAAGGGCAACACGGCCTATCGCTGCTCCTGCGGCCGCGGCTTCCACGAGCACTGCCTCGGCAGGGAAGTGGCCAAGCCTCCCCCATCTCCATCAAAGGAGGAGAAGGCCCTCGCGCCGAATCCGGCGGAAAAGGCCCGGTCCGGCGTCATGGAAAAGGCGGCGCCGGATGCACGGCCCGAGGGTGAGGGCGAGGACGCAGCGCCGAAATCCCCTAGATGCCCGGTATGCGGCCGAGCGTGGACGCTCAGATAGGCCCGGAGGACACGGAGGGGCCTGATGCTTGCCTGCGCCATCGCGCTGTTCTGGAACGGGCTCCGGAAGAGAAAGGCGCCGCCGCCTGAGGAGGAATGATATACTGTGTGCCATTGACGGTCCCCCCGAGATGCGCTCAACGGGACCCATCAGATAGTTCTATATAGAAGCACACGCCCACCTAATTTCGGCCAACCTTTATATAGAACCGATGGCATATGACTACTCCCTTAAGGGAAAGGATGGAGGACTGTATATGATGGGACAAGGAGGAAATATGCCTATTTTTGTGCTTAAGGAAGGAACGCAGAGGGAGAAGGGCAAGGGTGCCCAGAGCAACAACATCGCCGCGGCGCGCGCGATTGCTGATGCCGTAAAGAGCACTCTCGGCCCGAGGGGCATGGACAAGATGCTCGTCGACTCCATGGGCGATGTCGTCATCACCAACGACGGTGTGACCATCCTCAAGGAGATAGATGTCGAGCACCCCGCCGCAAAGATGCTGGTAGAGGTCGCCAAGACCCAGGACCAGGAGTGCGGAGACGGGACCACGAGCGCCGTCGTCATCACCGGCGAGCTGCTCAAGCGCTCCGAGGAGCTTGTCGAGGCCAACGTCCACCCGACGATAATCACGGCGGGCTTCCGCATGGCCGCGGACCGCGCCTGCGAGATACTCGAGAAGCTGGCCGACAAGGTCAGCATCAAGGACCAGGGCACACTTCTCAAGATTGCGATGACATCCATGTCCAGCAAGGGCGCCGCCGCCCACAAGACCAAGCTCGCCGAGATCGCCGTCAAGGCGGTCACGAGCATCGCCGAGGAGCGCGACGGCAAATACACCGTCGACAAGGACAGCCTGCTTGTCGTCAAGAAGCACGGCGGAAGCGTCGACGACACCCAGCTCATCGACGGCATAATCCTGGACAAGGAGGTCGTTCACGCCTCCATGCCAAGGTCCATCAAGGACGCCAAGATAGCGCTCATCGACGCCGCTCTCGAGGTCAAGAAGACCGAGGTCGAGGCCAAGATAGAGATAACCTCGCCCGACCAGCTCCAGGCATTCCTCAACGAGGAGGAGAACATGCTCAAGAAGAAGGTCGACCTCATCAAGAAGTCCGGCGCCAACGTCGTCGTGTGCCAGAAGGGCATAGACGACCTCGTGCAGTACTACCTGGCAAAGGAGAAGATATACGCTGTCCGGAGGGCCAAGGAGTCCGACATGAAGAAGCTCGCCCGCGCCACCGGCGGCAGGGTAATATCCAACCTCAGCGACCTCTCGAAGGATGACCTGGGCCACGCAGCCCTCGTCGAGGAGAAGAAGATAGGCGAGGACAAGATGACCTTCGTCACCGGATGCCCGAAGGCCAAGGCCGTTTCCATACTCATCCGCGGCGGGACCGAGCATGTGGTCGACGAGCTGGAGCGCTCCCTCGAGGACGCCACCCGCGTCGTCGGCGTCGCCATCGAGGACGGCAAGGTCCTCCCCGGCGGAGGAGCGGTCCACATAGAGCTCAACCTCGCATTGAAGGACTACGCGGCCAGCGTCGGCGGCAGGGAGCAGCTCGCCATCGACGCCTTCGCCGATGCGCTGGACATAATCCCCAGGACGCTAGCGGAGAACGCGGGATTGGACCCCATCAACATGCTCATCGACCTGCGGAAGGCCCACAAGAGCAAGCATAGGTCCGCCGGCGTGAACGTGTTCACGGGCAAGGTCGAGGACATGAAGAAGCTCAACGTCATCGAGCCCCTGCGGGTAGACAGGCAGGCCATCCAGTCCGCCATGGAGGCGGCCGTGATGATATTGCGCATCGACGACGTCATCGCTGCCAAGGCCGGCAGGATGCCCCCGATGCCTCCGGGAGGAGGAGGAATGGGCGGCATGGGCGGCATGGGCGGCATGGACTAAAAGCACGAACATTTCCCCTTTCCCCGCGACCGAAGGCCGTTCGCCTCATGGCGGACGGAGACGGCGTGGGGAGAGGGGCGTATCTTATTTTTTGAAGGTGGTCTCCGGTGGCGGATGACAAGCGCGATTACTACGACGTGCTCGGTATCGCCAAGGGCGCCAACGCGGACGAGATAAAGCGCGCCTATCGCACATTGGCCAAGAAGTACCATCCCGACCTCAACCGGGACGACCCCAAGATCGCAGAGGAGAAGTTCAAGGAGGTCTCCGAGGCGTACGAGGTCCTGGTGGACGACCAGAAGCGCAAGCTCTACGACGCCTACGGCCACCAGGGAGTGAACCAGCAGTTCGGGAACCAGGGATTCACGTGGGACCAGTTCACCCACTTCAGCGACCTCGAGGACATCTTCGGGGACCTGGGATTTTTCGGCGGTGTCGACCTCTTCGGCCGCCGGAGGCGCTCGTCGGCGGGGCCCGCCCAGGGCGAGGACCTTCGGTACGACATGGAGATGTCGCTGGAGGATGCGGCCAGGGGCGTCGAGAAGGAGTTGCCCATCCCGCACAGCGTCTCGTGCAAGGAATGCAACGGCTCGGGGGCGGAGAAGGGCACCTCTCCGAAGAAATGCCCCAAGTGCGGCGGAAGGGGCCAGGTCCAGACCGTGCGGCGGCAGGGATACAGCCAGTATGTAACCATCTATCCGTGCGACGCGTGCGGCGGCAAGGGGACCTACATCGAGACGCAATGTGCCAGTTGCAAGGGCCGCGGGGCGGTCCAGAAAATCGACAAGATACAGGTCAAGGTCCCGCCGGGCGTGGACACCGGATTGAGGCTCAGGGTCCAGGGCGAGGGTGAAGCTGGCCGCCGAGGCGGGCCTTCCGGAGACCTGTACATCGTTCTCCATGTCAAGCCGCATCCCAAGTTCCAGCGCGACGGGGACGACCTGCATTACGATACCGAGGTCCCGTTCACGACGGCGGCGCTCGGCGGGGAGATTGAGGTCCCGACGCTCGAAGGTACGGTGCGGCTCACTATTCCAACGGGCACGCAGTCGCACACCATCTTCAGGCTCGGGGGCAAGGGAATGCCCCGCTTCGGCAGGACGGGCAGGGGCGACGAGTATGTGCGCGTCAAGATATCGACCCCCAAGAGCCTCAGCGATAAGCAGAAGGAGCTCCTGCGTGAGCTAGCAAAGGAATCTGGAGAGGAGCTCGAGGAAAAGAAGCCCTTCTTCAAGAAGTTCAAGAAGCAGTGAACACCCGCTTCAGCGTCCTTCAGATTTCCCATCTCCACTTCAATTATTTCCACAACCCCTAAATACGCGTAATCCAATCATTTTTCGGGTGTGAAGCATGGCGGTCAAGGAGGTCAGGACGAGCCACATTCTCGTGGCCACCGAGCAGGAGGCGCAGAACGTTCTCGAGCAGCTGAGGAGCGGGCGCAAGTTCGCGGAGCTTGCCAAGAAATTTTCCTCATGCCCCTCGGGCCAGAGCGGAGGGGACCTGGGCTATTTCACGAAAGGAAAGATGGTCAAGGAGTTCGAGGAAGTGGCGTTCATGCTCAACAAGGGCCAGTATTCCGGGCCCGTGCAGACCGAATTCGGGTGGCACATCATCCTCGTGACGGACAAGAAATAGGCCCCCCGCACTACCGTCAGTGATCAGCAGGACGCCCAGACACAGGTGAAATGAAATGGCAACAGGCGAGCCTTCGGCCCCGGACCCCCAGAAGGAGACCATCGAGGAATTGCTCAAGGGCGTCAGGACCATCGCGGTGGTCGGCGCCTCCGCAACTCCGGGGAAGCCGAGCCACCGGGTTACCTTCTATCTCATCCATGCGGGTTTCGAGGTTTACCCCGTGAACCCCACTATCCAGGAGCTCGGGGAAAAGAAGGTATACCCGGACCTCAAATCGATTCCGGTCAAGATTGATGTCGTTGATGTTTTCCGAAAGTCGGATGCGGTCATGCCGATAATCGAGGAGGCAATCGCCGTCGGCGCGAAGGCGATATGGCTCCAGGAAGGCGTCGTCAACGAGGATGCTGCGGTAAAAGCGCGCGCTGCGGGCCTGAATGTCGTGATGGACCGCTGCCTCATGAAGGAGCACAGGAAAATGACCGGTGCAACCGGGATATCACAATGAGCCGGGCGCCCTCTCAGTCCTTCATCTCGACATAGCCGCGGTCCTCATCGGCATGTCCGCGGGCGTAGTGCTTGTGCGTGATGTAGGTCCACTCGCCCGTTTTCTTGTCGACGGTATGCCTGCCCATCGTGTACTTGTCGCTCAGTTCCACCGTGTACGCATCGGGGTTCTCCTTCGTTTTGTCGATGATGGTCAGCGAGGTGTACGTGTAGTTGGGCGGCATCTTCTTCAACACGAATTCCAGGACGCGCCTGTCCTCGTCCGTCATGAGGTGGTTCCCCTCGTACGAGGTGCATGGTCCCCTGTCATTGAACCTCACCTGGACCGTGAGGCTCTCTATCCTGCGTTCACCGCGGTCGGAATAGGCGCGCATGCCCCTGGCAAGCTCGACGACGACATCATCCCTGCCGACGAGGACCTTCACGTCCTTGAAGTCCTTGGGAATCATGGTGGAGCCGGTATCCTGAGCGGCTTCGACGGCCATCTCGATGATCCTCTTCCTGCCGAGCTTCTTGAGTTCCTCGACCTTCAAAGGCTCCGGCGGCGGTCTGCCCCCAAACGGCGGCTTTTCGCTCATGTCATTCATCCCTTTACTTTCTCGAGCAATTCCTTGTAGACCTTCTTCTCGTCACCGTCACTCGTCTCCGCAAGGCGCCTCAGTATCAATTCGGGAGTGGAGCGCGCCGTGTAGTTCTGCTTCGGCGTCCTGTCCACCAGAAGATTGTAATCGGCGTCAAGGCCCTGCGCCTCTATGCCGTCCGTGCGGGCGCTCGTGAACTTGGATATCTCGCGGGCCATGTGCGTGACCACGATTATGCAGGAGCTCGTGGAGCGGGCACGCTCGAGCAAGGCGGCGACAATCCGAGCGCCGGCGTCCAGCTCGGTCATCGCCTCCAGTTCGTCGGCCAGAATGAGCTTCTTCGATGCGCCCGTGACGGCCGGCACGAGCGTCCTGAGGAAGCCCTCGAACGCTCCCGCATTGAGGTTCCTCTGCTGGGCGAAGAAGTAGAGCTGGTCCGGAAGCTGGATGGTCGCCTTCGAGGCGCAAACGGGAAGTCCGCAGCGCGCCATTATCACAATTTGGGCGAGCGTCTCCAGCAAGGTCGTCTTTCCGCCGCTGTTGGCGCCCGTGAGCAGGATGGCGTTGTCCTCGCCGCCGAATGAATAATCCACCCTTTGAAAGTCCTTGGTACGAGCCATCAGTATATGGGCGCAGCGCTCTATGTTGAAGTTCCGGCCCAGCTTCGGCGGAACGAGCCCGTAGTCGAGCGCGAACGCCCCAAGGGCGAACTCGAAATCGAACGCCAGCGCCTCCGAGAGCTCACGCTCCACCTCGGGACGCAGGTCCTTGCACTTCCTGGCCGCCTTTACCTTCTCCTCGAAAAGGGCGGTTCCGCTCTCAGCGACGATGCGGCGCTTTGCGCGCTCGAGCTCCTGGTCGTCTATTTCCACCGGGAATTTCATGACGAATGGAGAGTGGTCGTAGCCCGTGAGCTGCTTGAGCCGCGTCCGGCCGGAATTGAGGACCTTCGTGTAGATGTCCCTGACCTTCCGGGGGACGCCCTGCCCCAGGACCTCGAGCACCTCGTCGCCGGAGAGCTGCAGTTCCGAAGCGTGCTTCTTGAGCTCGGCGTTCATCTCGTCCCTGACGGTCATCACTGCCCTTTCGTAGCCCCTGAGGTCAATTTGCTTTCCCTTGAGCTTCTCAAGTGCGGGAACGATGTCCGCGCAGACGGATCTCAGGCCGAGGATGGAGCGCAGCGATGCCACTGTCGAGAGCAGCTCCGAGTTGAGCGTGAAGAAATCCAGTGCGGTCTCGGGGACCATCTCGAAGTCGCGGCATCCCGAAGGGATGAGCACGACGTTCTCCTGCCGGGTGAGGTCCAGCCTCCCCTGGCTCGAGACATAGATGATGATGCCCGCCTCCTCGAGGCCTGACGAATCCGATGAGGAAAGGACGCGGCAGTAGCGCGGCATTTCGGAGTTCGAGACCCTCTCGTACTCCTCCTCGTCCTCTATGAGAAGCACGATGTCGCCGTCGAACTTGGGTGACGGAGGCTTGGGCCTGCCCAACTTCTTCAGGAGCTTTTCAACATCGTCCCTAGGCAGGGCACCGACGCGAGCCTTGGCCTTCATGCAGACATCGAGCCTCTCCTTTATCGCGTCCGCGCCTGCGAGAGGCCTGAGCATGCGGATGCGATTCCTGGCATGGCCCGTGTGCGCATATCCCTGGAGCAGCTCCAGTATCTGCTCGTGCACAGTTTCCGCCTTCTCGTTGGCGAGAAAGCCCTCGAGATAGAGCCCCAGCAGCTCGGATATAATCTCCGAGGCGCGCCTTTCGCTTGCTCCGCTCGCCTCGCGGAACGCTTCTATGTCGCATTCCCGGGCCGCGCAGAGCATCGCCTCCTCGGTCTTGAAATGGGCCAGCAGCTTGCCCCTGAGCTTCTCCGAAAGCGGCATTCCAGTCGACAGAGCTACTAGGGGCCTTATTTACTTTGCTCGGTACCTACCAAATATGGTGAAACCAGGCCACCAGGCCGCAGAGCCACAAGGGAACACGTGATTTTCGGACGCATATCCCCTTGCGGCCTTGTGGCCCCGTGGCCTTGCCCGTTCAGTACCTGCCCTCTGCGGCGTATTCGGTCGTGTAGGCTACCTCTTCGGCGGGCTTGACAAGGCGCGCCTTGAGGATTCCATAATATTTCCTGCCGCGTGCTATCCACGGTTTCGTGTAGCCGCGGTCGTGGAGGAACCTCAGGATACCCAGCGTCCCGAACACCGCCACCGCTGTGACCACCTGCCCGTAGACGGAACCCAGCTCTATGGAAGCAGCGACCGCTTTGAGGCCCAGCACGCCCAGAACGGCGGGGAGGTTGATGACGAAGAGCGTCAGGAAGAACGCGGCCGTCATGAATATTGCCAGGTGCCTCAGGTACCTGTCCGTGAAGCCTGCCATGTGCTCCTCGGAGAGCTTCTTCTCCTCCAGCAGGACATGGCACCTTATGGAAGATTCTCCGACCTCGATGGAGAGCAGGAAGAAGAGCGCGAACACCACCAGCACGAGGGGCTCCGTGGAATTGTTCTTCATGCCGCCCGCGACGAAGAACATGAACATGGCGTATATGACGATGTGGACCGGCTTGCGGTGGATGACCCCGTACAGCCCGAACAGCAAGGGCGCCGAGTAGAAGCCCAGCACAAAGCTCTGGACCAGGATGTCCACCACCAGCCCCCCATCCCCCGACACGATCCAGATGAACAGCAGGATGCCCCCGACCGTACCAAAGAGGTGCCTCAGGTCCGCCTTGAACGGCATCTGGCCCTTGAGCTCCGGCAGTGCCACTATGAACGCCGAGACCGCAAGGGCTATCATAGAGCCCTCTATGGTCCCAAGGTCCTTGAGGACCTCGGACCTCAGCACCACCTCGAACGAGCCGCGGTTGAGTTCCCAGTTGAGCGCGAACGAGATGAATATGAACGCCGCCGCGAGACCCGTAAGAAGCAGGAGCATCTGCTTGACGGGCAATGGCCACTTGAATCCCTCGGGCGATGGAGCCGGCTCCTGGACAGCGTCAGGCTGGGTGTAGTACTGGGGCGACCACTCGTATCCGGTGTAGCCGGCGACAGTCGGCTCCCCCGAGCCCCATCCGGCCTGTTCCTGGTAGCCGGTCACGGTGCCGCTGGGGTCATAGGCTCCGTAGGCGGGCTGCTCGGGCTCCGCCGCATTTTCCTCCTCTCCGAACTCGTGGTACCCGCCGGAGGCATCGTACCACCCTCTGGCGGCCGGCCCCGTGTCCTCATCGGCGGGCTGTACGGGTCGCGGGTCGTACGCAGCGGGCTCGCGGTACTCCTCGGCAGGCGCCTCGGGGATGTTTTCCGTGAACGTCACGTCCTCGCGCTCTGGCTCCTGATATCCGTCCGGCTGGAGGTAATTGCCGTCGTCCGGCGGACGGGCCGGGGCCGTCCCCCGTCGGCGCTTCACCGGTTGCTGGTCCGTCATCCCGCCACCCCCGCCTTCTCGAGCACCCGGAACAGGGGCTGCTTTATGTCCCAGTCCATGACGACGGCGCCGTGCGCCCTCAGTTCCGCAATGAGGTTGTCCCTTTCCTGGACTATCATCTCCGCCCGCTTCGGGGTCTTTCCTTCCACGAGCTCCCTCTCGATCTCGAGGAGCGAGGGGCACAGGAAAATGACCTCGTAGCCGCGGTCCTTCATCAGCCTCACGGAATTGACCAGCGTCGGGTCCTCGTCGAGGCTGGAGATGACGAGCACGGTGCAGTGGGGGTGCAGGTGGGGCAGGGCCATCTCGAGCGCCGTCATCAGGGGCACGTTGCCGCGGGCGTAGGTCCCCACGAGGGCGCTCGTTATGGTCTGAATCTGCTTCTCTCCTATCGACGGGAAAACAGCCTTCACCTCGTCGTTGTAGGAAACGAGGCCTACCTGGTTCCTGTTCTTGAGCAGGAACGTCGCCATCGAAACAGCGGCCTTCACGCTGTACTCCAGAGGGTTCCTGAGGGGAGAGCCCTTGCCCGTGACCTCCCGGGCGTCCACGAACAGCATGACGTCCGCCAGATTCTCCTTCTCGTATTCGTTGACCATCCACCTCTGGTGGCGCACGGAGGCCTTCCAGTTGATGCGCTTGAACGCATCGCCCACGACGTAGTCGCGGATGTAGTAGAATTCGGCGCCCAGGCCGGCCTGCCGGCAGCCTATCGTCCCGAAGTAGGGGATGAGGTACCTGGAGCGGATGGGCACGTTCCGCACATCCTCCAGGCGCGGATACACGGAAAGGTAGCCGCGGTCTTCCAGTCGCTCTTCGTCGAAGAACAGGTGCGAGTAGTCACGGCGGCGCAGTATCAGAGGGCCGAAGACATAGTGGCCCCTGAGCGGGGTTTCAACGGTGTAGGCCATGTGCGCCTCCTCCCCGGGAGCTATGTGCACCGTCACCTGGTTAGCGCCCGCGGCTATCCTCATCTGCGCCGGAACGGAGTCGTAGACCTCGACCAGTGCGCTGCGGGAGCCCTCGTTCTTGACGTAGCCGTAGAGGTCGACGTAATCCCCCTCGAACACCTTGAAGTACGGTATCGGCCTCGTGACCGTCACCTTGGGCCTGAAGAATCCGTTGACTGCGATGAACGATATGAACAGCGCGCCCAGCACGAACAGCTGGTAGTCCCTCAGGAAAAAGCCGGCGAGCGCGGTGAGAACCCCGGCGGTGACGATGGTGGCGGCCTTCATCGTCCACATCTTACCTTCTCCTCCACTCGCGCACCCTGGTGACCATGTCCTCCATGTCCATCAGGTGCACTCCGTTGGGGTCCTGGATGAGCTCGAACAGCTTGTCGTCGCCCAGTGCGGCCTGGATGTTGCTGGCGTCCATCCGCTGGAACTCCTCAGCATACAGGCCCAGCGACAGCCGGACCTTTTCCAGGAGCGCGGCCCTCAGCCGCAGGCGGTCCTCCGCCCGGAATCGGGGTTCCTCCAGGTGATGCAGGCTCACCTGGCCCAGCGCATCCTCGTGTCGCCATTCAGCGGGCGAGCGGACCCGCGACGCGGCAACTATCAGTGCGATCACGGCAAGGATGCCAACTCCCGCTTTTCCGTAGAGGCTGTCCATCAGGAAGATCTCGATGAAAAGGCCGTCGCGCCACGCACCCTCGCGCACCGTCGTCGGCTTGTGACGGGTCTCGTCGAAGATTATCTCTTTGGCGCCGGGGAAATATTTCTTGATGGCCGACAGGATGTACTTGGAATTGTCATGGCGGCTCCACATGTCGTTTATGAACATGCCGGGGTCCGAGATGATGATCGCGGCGCCGTCGAGGTTCGCCCTGTTGACGGTCGCTATGACAGGGTACGGATTGGATTCCTCGTCGAGGTCCCGCTCGCCGTTGCCGTTCTCGTCCAGCCAGGAATCAGGGTAGGTCATCGCCTTGACCTCGCTGGAGGAGACCCTCTCCAGGACCGTGGGCGAGTTGAGCAGCAGCGTGTAGGGTGTGCCGTCCAGCGTCGTGTTGACCTTGACGAACGCCGGGTTCCTCTCGAACGCGGAGCTCCAGAGGCGCTTCCCGGCGAATGAGATCTGGGCCAGCTTCTCCGACAGTTTGGACCCGTAGCCGAAATCGTCCGCAAGGATGATGTATCCCCCGCGCTCGACATAATCCAATATAGCGTTGAGCTCCTGCTCGAGGTAGGGCTTCTCCACCCCTATCACCGCGAGCACGCTCTCGCCCGTCGACAGCTCGTCCAGCATAATGGGCGTTGATATCATGGATGAGGTCTTGTAGCCGCGCTGCTTGAGGCTGTTCTTCATCGCCGACAGGTCGTTCCAGTCGTCCTCGTAGGCGGAGAGCTGCCTCGTGCCGGTGAGGAGGTCCGCCAATGCGAGCACGAGGAGGAGCCCCACAAGGATCAGCACTGCGGTGCGCAGTTTTCGCTCCTTTGCCTTTTTTACGATAGAAGCGAGCATCATGCCGCCTCATGATACCGCACTAGTCTTTAATAAAGTAATCCGGTCCCTAGCATATCGGTAGAGCAATGTTGCAGGCATGGAAAAGTTATCATAATACCGCGCCATTACATTTTCAGCAGTCCAAATTAAACGCGCGGGGAGGAATTTAGGTATGAGCATCAGTGGCAATGGGCGCGGGAACCTGACGAACCAGAACGAGACCGTCAAGGCATTTACCGTCGGAAAAGGATTCGTCAACGGGGCCGGAAAAGGATTCGTCAACGGGGCCGGGAAGGGTTTCGTGAACGGGGCCGGAAAAGGATTCGTGAACGGGGCCGGAAAAGGATTCGTCAACGGTACCGGGAAAGGTTTCGTCAACGGTGCCGGTAAGGGCTTCGTGAACGGCGCCGGCAAAGGTTTCGTGAACGGGGCGGGAAGGGGGTACGTCAATGGTGCCGGGAAAGGGTTCGTGAACGGGGCGGGGAGGGGCTATGTCAACGGCGCCGGAAGGGGATACATCAACGGGGCCGGCCGCGGGATGGTCAACGGCAACGGGCTCGTGAACGGTTTCGGCAAGGGCGGTGCGGTACCAACGGAAGGGAAGCCGCGCTCGAGCCGCAGGCTCAAGGGAATGATGGCCGCTCTCGTAATAATTGCGCTCATCTCAGTTCCGCTGGGAATGGCGTGGCTCAACGCCTCCAATTCAGCGGGAGGAATCAAGGTCGACCGCGATTTCTCGGACTGGAATGATGTCGAAAAGGTCCAACTTGCGACCTCCTGCCCCGACGCCAACATCGACCTTTCCTCCTGCGCCGCATCCGTTTCCGGCGGCACGCTCCACCTATACGCCAGCGTGAAGGGCACCATGTTCGCTGGCGGGGAAGACGGCATGACGGACATGCTGAGCGTGTTCGTGGACGCGGACAGGAACTCCAACACCGGTTATCGCGTCGGCGGAATCGGTGCGGATGACATCGTCATATTGTGCGGGGCCGACAACAGGGTTGCCTCGTGCGCCTACCAGTCCTACGACGATTCCAGGGACAGCACCGGTCTGGACTGGAACGCCTGGAAGAGCCCCATGCCCGCCAAGGCAGCCGTAAAGGGCGGGCAGCTCGAACTGGAGCTCCAGGCCTCGGAGCCATGCGCTTCCGGAACGGAGACGCTCTTCCACTTCCAGAATCACGATGGTGTCTCGGACGTTTCCGAGACGGTCATCGGAGCCCAGCGCGGCACTCTAATTGTTAAAGAGACACCGGCCGGTTCAATAATCACAAGGTCAGCGGGAACGAAGCTCCTCACGCTGGAGCTCGCCGCCAGCGGCCGCGATATCAAGGTCACGGAGATTTCCCTCGCAAAGACGGGCACTGCGGACATTGGAAGCATTCTCATCAACGGTGAATCGCACGCCGTCAAGGCAGGCACCGCAACCATCACGTTCGAGCCCGCCCTCCTTGTCCGCAAGGGCACGAGCGTGAAACTGGAAATAGGGGCGGACACATCGGGCGCCGTCCCATCCTCATCTCTGGGAATCGGGCTGTCCTCGGCCCGAAACGTTCGGGTAGCATCCGGTGCGGTAACGCTGCTCGGGACGTGTGCGGATTCCATGGCCTACATACAGCAGGCGCCCGCCTCGGTCGTGATAGACGGCGCCTTCGCGGACTGGGGAAAGCGCCAACCTGCGACGGACGACGCAAAGGGAGATTCGGGGAACGCGGCCACGGACATAACGCGCTTCGCCTCCGAAAGCCTGCCGGGCAGGGCCTCGTTCTACTTCAGGGTGGACGGCTCCATGATGGCCGGCGAGAGCGTGCCCGTGACAGCGCCCAAGGTCGCTTCCCCCACGAAACAGGGCTCGAGCGACCCGGTGCCAAGCGGCACGACGACGGTCGTGAGCCCATCGGACATCCAGGCGCCGCCGCTGCTGGGCGAGGACGTCGCCCGTATACTCATCGACACCGACCGGAACCCCCAGACAGGCTACAATCCGGGAACCATATCGGCTACTGCAGCTCTTGCGGGAGCGATGCGCTCGGCGCCGACGAGCATTGGCGCTGACGTCATGGTAGAGATAAAAGGCAAGAACGGAATCGTGTTCTCGAAGACCATCTTCAAATTCGCGGGCGCCAGCCAGCTCGTATGGAGCTGGACGCCGGCCGGCGAGGCCGATGTGGCCTCCGACTCGGCCCAGCTCGAGACCGGAATAGACCTCGGGGCCATCGGCGTCGGAACCGTCTCATCCTACGACGCCTACATCTCAATCTCTGATTGGAATGGCATCGCCGACGTTACGGAGCCCATCCCGGCTGGTGCCTCGAACGGCGGCCGTTACTTCAATGATAAAAGCCAGCTCGCCTTCGCGAGCGGCTTCGATGCTGCGGCCACCACGGACGACATCAACGGCATTGTTCTTGCGGACCTCGACAACGACGGCGACCTCGACATCGCCACCGCAGGCTCCAGCGGCGAGACCAACGAGGTCCAGATATGGCAGAACGACGGCTCGCCTTTCTCGGGGACATGGACGTCCCAGGCCGTGGGCTCATCATCGGACTCCGTCTTCGCTATTGCGGCCGGGGACCTCGACAACGACGGCGACATCGACCTTGTCACGGGCAGCGGCAGCAGCGAGGACTACGAGGTCATCGCCTGGCAGAGCGACGGCTCGCCTTTCGACGGAGGCTGGACGGCAAACGATGTCGGGACGATAAGCGACAATGTGTACTCGGTGGCACTTGCGGACCTCGACTATGATGGCTATCTTGACATCGCCACCGGTGGGGGGACTGCTGGGTCGAGCGGTCCCATCACTGTCTGGCAGAACGACGGTTCTCCATTCTCCCTCACTTGGACATCGAACAGCGTCGGATCGCTCACAGATTGCGTCTATGGCGTTGCTATATCTGACTTGGATGGCGACGGGTACCTGGATCTCGCCTGTGTCAATAGACTTGTCTCTGAAACCAAGACTTTGACCATCTGGCAAGGCGACAAGACGCCGTTCACGGATGGCTGGAAGAAGTGGGATGTCGCCTCCACGAGTTCCCGGCTCACGTGTATAGCGGCGGGGGACCTGGATAATGACGGCTACGTCGACCTGGCCACAGGGACGGACACGGGGGACTCCATCGCAACGATCTACGTTTGGCAGAGTGACGGCACACCATTCGATGGCGGCTGGAAGAAACAAGGCGTTGCCCTGCTCGATGACAAGGCCAACTCCATCAAGATAGCCGACCTGGACCACGACGGCCTTATGGACTTGGTCACCGGGACAGGTGTCACCGAGAACTACGAGGTGATAGCGTTCCCCAACAACGGGAAGCCGTTCGGCGGGAAATGGGCCCAGTCCGATATCGGTGCGGACGCTGCGACGGATGGTATCTTTGCAGTAGCAATCGGAGATGTGGACAACGATGGGGACCTTGACATTATCACGGGCAGCGATTCCGTGAACGAAGATTACGAGCTGATAGCCTGGAAGAACACCCTCACTCATAGGAACATGCCGTACAATTCCACCGCAAATAGCGCTTGGGAAGCGGGCGAGGACGTCCGCGGCATGGCAACGGCGGATTTCGACAGGAACGGCAAGCTCGACGTGGTGATGGTGGCAGATACTAGCGCGGGATACGAGGTCGAGGTGCTCTCGGGCGGTAGTGCACCTTTCTCCGGCGTCTGGAGCAACAATTCGATGCAGGTCTCGGACAATATCCTGTGCGTTGCTGCGGCGGACTTCGACAACGACGGCTGGGTCGATATCGTCACCGGGAGCGCAAGCAGCGCAACAACCGAAATTCTGCTCTGGGAGAACGACGGGACGCCATTCAAGGATCCCTGGCTATCATATGATGTCTGCGCCATGACCGATGATGTACGATCCATTGCGGCGGCGGACTTCGACAACGACGGCTGGACGGATATCGTGACGGGCAGCTATTACACCCAGAACCATCAGATAAATGTGTTCGAAAACGACGGGACCCCATTCGATAGCATTTGGACGATGACCGAGGCCGGCCTGAGCTACTGTACTGCGGCGTCTCTCGCCGTGGCGGACTTCGACAACGACGGCTGGACGGACATTGCCGTCGGTACTTTGAAGGACAATTCCAGCGCTTCCTTGAACAAGAAAATCAAGGTCTTCGAGAACGACGGCACCCCGTTCGATGGACTGTTCACTGCTCACGATGTCGCCGATGCTGACGATGTTGTGAACGGAATCGTCGCCGCGGACCTCGACAACGACGGCTGGCCCGACCTTGCGACAGCGAGCGGCGCTTTGGCCACAAACGAGGTCATGGTCTGGGAGAACGACGGGGCCCCCTGGGATGGGTGGGGGGCATCGAACGGCATAGGCTCGACCGGCGTGAACACCTACGGAATAGCGGCGGGCGACGCCGACAACGACGGCCGTATCGACCTCGTGACCGGGAGTGCGTACCAGTCAGGCGAGGACGAGGTCATTATTTGGAGAAACAGCGACTCCACTCCGTTCGTTGATGCATGGACCAAGAACGGCGTCGGCGATTCTACGACTGATGTGACCTCGGTTGCATTTGGCGACCTGGACGGCGATGGCGATCTGGATGTAATGTCGGGCTCCCTCTATTCCAGCTCCGAATACGAGGTGTTGTCGTGGGAGAACTTGGGAGCGCAGGCCACAGTGACAGTCACAGATACCTCGCCCTCCTCCCTGCTAAGGGGCAACGCGGACGATTTCCTAAGAATCACGGTGACGCACAACGGCATCTCGGGCGACGATGACATCGAGCTGGCCAAACTCCGGGTACACTTCCACAATGGCGGAGGCTACCTCACGGATGCCCAGATGGACGACACATTCACCTACTACAATATCTACATCGACGGGGGAAACGGAATCTACGACGGAAGCGATACCAAGCTCACAACCTCCTACGTCCGGAGCAACGGCTTCCTCACCATCACCTTTGACGACCCAGATTCCGTTGCAACGGTCACTGCCGGAAATGCAAAGACATACTTCCTCGTGCTCACGACCTCGAGCGGGGGTACTCTGGTCACGGACTTCTACCTCGAGTTCGATCCCGACGGGTTCACGACATCGGACTACAACGAGTATGAGAATGCCGCATCGGACACGATTGTGAGCATCAAGGAAGCTGCAATGCTCACGACCGCCGCGACCACTCTTCAGGTACCCGAGTTCCAGGACATGCTCCTGCCACTGGTCGGTTCCGTGGCCGTTTTCGCCTTTTTGAGGAGAGGGCGCAAAAGCCCTCTCCGACGGCGCAAGGACCGAAAGGCTTAAATAACGATTTCAATCCGTACCAACTTTCCTATATATACTCGGCCCCCAGAATGATATACAATGACGTGTGAAACAGTATCAGGGACAAATGAGGCCAGCCAGGTTCCAGTGGTTTCCCGGGAGCAAGCAGAGCAGCAGATACATCTCTGCGAGCCCGAAATGAAGGACGCCGAGACCCGTGGACTGAACATGGCGGACGCCCAGCGCTCCCTCAAGATAGCACGCTCGTTCCTGAGGCTCGGTATGTACGAGAAGGCATTCCTTTTCGCGGTCCGGGCCCGCCGCATCGCGATGGAAAAGAAAGCTCAACGCGCCTAGCTGCAGCTGGCCCTGAGTGGCAATTCTACCCCTGCCTACCCTGGGCTCTGCGGCGGGCGCTTATAATTGATTTAGGGAGTTCGTCCCCGTGTTGCGAGCCACACTTAGAAACTGAACCAATCTAATATTAATAATCCATACTATTCTCTAGGACGGTTGAATTCCATCAGGAGGAAATGACATGATGAAAACGAAGGTTTGTGCTCTGTTGTTGACCGCGGCCATGCTGCTCCCCGCCATTTCCGTGATGGCGGAGGACGACAACTGGATATTCACGCATCTTAACACGGCCCCTTCCGCCGATATATTGTATGCGACCGCCTGGAAGCCATTTGGTTCCTACGCGGCCATTGCGGGCCAGAGGGGCACCCTTATTGAGTGCAACGGTACGACCTTCTACAGCTTCCGCAGCGGGACGGGCAACGACCTTCGCGGCGTTGCCTGGAGCCCCGACGCGTCGATTGCGCTTGTCGCCGGCTACGCCGGCACGGTGCGCCTATTCGACGGCGTTTCAACGGTGTCTCTCACCTCCGGAATAGTCACCGACCTCAGGGGCGCTGCCTGGGCCCCCAACGGGAGCCAGGCGATAATCGTCGGCAACCTGGGCGTGGCCCTCAGGTACAACCCCAACAACTCCACGCTCACGCCGCTCACCACCTATGTCGCATTGGACCTCATGGCCGTCTCCTGGGCCCCGAACGGCTCTTACGCCCTCATCGTCGGGCGTCAGGCCGGCGGCTCGGCGACAATCCTGCAGTACAACGGCACCGGCTTCGCAACGGTCACGAACACCATTGCGCTGGACCTGCGCGGGGTCGATTATGCCCCCAACGGGACCGCTCTCATCGTCGGCAGCGGAGGGACCATCTACCGCTACGACGGGGCCACCCTCACCCAGGTCCAGTCCAATGTTGGAGGGAACCTCCATGCCGTTTCATGGGCTCCCAACGGGACCACGGCGATGATATGCGGCGACAACGGCGTGGTGCTGCGTTACCAGGCCGGCGCCGTGAACGCAATAACCTCGGGCACCAACGCCGCCCTCTACTCAGTCTGCTGGGAGTTCCTCGGCAACTACTCCCTGATTGTGGGCGCTACCGGCACGGTGCTCAAGTACCAGGGCATCATCACCAGGCTCTCCGTCAGCGCCACCAACCAGGACCTGAGGGATGTCGAATGGAACCCCAACGGCACGCTGGCGCTCCTCGTGGGCGCCGGAGGCACGGTGCTCAAATTCGACGGCCTGACCTTCACGACCGTGAACAGCGCGGTCACCCAGGAGCTCAGGGGCGTGGGCTGGAGCCCCAACGGCACGGAAGCGCTCATAGTCGGCCAGAGGACCGGCGGAGGCGGCGGAGGCCAGTGGGTCATCCTCCTGTACAATTATTCGCTGGGGACAATATCGAGGGTCAACGGCCCCGGCGGAGGAGGCCAGCAGGACCTATGGGACGTCGAGTACTCTCCCAGCGGCTCAGAGGCGATAATGGTAGGCGCCGGCCGCTCCGTCCTCAGGTATGTCGGCGGGACCGTCACGAACCTGAACTGCCCCATCGGCGGCACCTTCCGCGGCATCGGCTGGAGGCCTGACGGCACGGTGGCCGTCATTGTCGGCAACCGGGGTAACGAGATAGTTTCCATGACCCCAGGCACTCCGCCGACGTTCGTTGCCTTGGCGAACAATGTGTACCAGAATCTGAACCGCATCTGCTGGCTCAACAACACCTACGGTCTGATCTCAGGCGCCGTCGACCCGATGTCGACCCAGGGCACCCTTATAAGGTATGACCTCACGCAGGGCACGCCTCTCGGCGTCCTGACGAGCAATGCCCCCAACGAGCTTTGGGGAATCGACTTCAAGCCGGGCAGCAACTACTCGCTGGTGGCGGGCTTCGCCAGCCCGGGCAACAATCTCGGCACCACCATTAAATTCGACCTGACCACCTGCACGAACCTCCTCCCGCCGACATTCGAGGATATGCTGGGCGTCAACTGGAAGCCAGATGCGTCCTACGCCCTGCTCGTGGGAACTGCGGGCCGTGTTCTCAAGTGGGGACCCGGAGGGTTCGACTTCTCCAATACTCCTCCGACAGTGGCCATAACGTATCCGGCGCCGGGCGCCGAGGTACACGGCACGGTCATCATCAACGGCACAGCCGCAGACCCGGACCAGGCGCCTCAGGGCCTCAGGCTCGTGGCCGCCTGGATAGATGACGGGATACCCGGACCTGCTGTCGGGCTGGACCTCTGGAACCTTTCATGGGACACGACCGCCTATGCCGACGGCAACCATACCATCTCTGCGCTGGCCCTCGATTCCTGGGCCAACTCCAGCATCGCCAGGATTACCGTCATGGTCAACAACACAGGCCACATGAATTACGCGCCGCTCGTGAACATCACCAGCCCGACCGAAGGTTCGATAGTGAAAGGGACCATCAACATCACGGGCAGCGCCTGGGACCTTGATATCGGGGATTCCATTGCGCGTGTCGAGGTCATGCTCGGCAACGCAAGCTGGACCAACGCCACGGGCACATCCAACTGGAGCATCCTCTTCAACACTTCCACCGTTCTCGACGGCAACTTCACAATCAGGGCGCTGGCGTTCGACGCCTCCAACCTGCTGCAGTCCATCGAGGCAGTTGTCAATGTGACCATCAACAACACCGTACCTCCGGATTCTCCGCCCGTCGTCACGATAACCTTCCCGCCGGAGCTCTCATTGCTCTCCGGCGTCGTGGACATTCAGGGCACGGCCATGGACCCGGACGCATCCGATGTCATCAATACCGTGTTCGTGAGGATAGGCCTCACCGGCACCTGGACCGCCGCGACAGGGACCCTCAACTGGAGCTTCCCCTGGAATACGTCCCTCGTTGCCAACGGACCGCACACCATCTACGCCAGAGCGCACAACGGCCGGCTGAACTTCTCGGCCGAGGCGATCCGCAATGTGACCGTGTCCAATGTGGACCTGCCGCCCTTCATCGCCATCACGGCGCCGCTCGACGCAGCGACGGTCTCGGGCAACATGACCATAACAGGAACGGCCAGGGACCAGGACACGAACGGCACAATAGTCGCAGTATCCGTAAGGATAGATTCGAATACATGGCTCGCCGCCATCGGCACCACCAGCTGGACCTTCCCGTGGAGCACCGTCACCGTCCCCAACGGCGCGCACTCGATACAGGCCTTCTCATTCGACGGCATCCAGAACTCGACCATCGCCGCTGTCAACGTCATCGTGAACAACCAGGGCGCCGCTCCGCCGGTGGCCATCATAGTCTCGATATCCCCGAGCCCCGCGGTCGCCGGCACCGGCGTCTCCTTCTCCGGAAGGGGCGAGAGCGCCGGGACCATTGTCTCCTACCGGTGGCTTTCGAGCATAGACGGTCAGCTCAGCACGGCACCCGCCTTCAACACCAGCTCCCTGACGGTCGGAAACCACACCATCAGGTTCCAGGTGCAGGATAATGCGGGCGTCTGGTCCGCAGAGGCCTCCGCCACCCTGATGGTTACTCCCTCCGGCTCGGGAACACGGACTTTCACGGTGAACGCTGGCGGCGACAGGACGGTCTATGTCAAGGACGGCGTGACGTTCATAGGCAGCGCATACGTGAGCGCCGGCAGCCTCATCAGGTTCATGTGGGACTTCGGGGACGGCCAGAGCACATCGGGCCCCGCCAATGGCGAGGTCCGGCATACGTACAACAAGACCGGGACCTTTACTGTGAGATTCCAGGTCTGGGACGAGCTCGGCGGCACCGGATGGTCCGAGATCAAGGTGACCGTCAAGGCAAGACCGACGACGACCCCCGGGACAACTGAAACTGGAGGTGCGGCAACGGCGCTGGCGGCCATAGGGTTGCTGGTCGTGCTCATCGTGCTTGCGGCCGTCTATTTCATGTGGTCCTCCAAACGCAAGGCCGGAGGGAACTAGGAGGGATGACTATGAAGGGCAAACTCACCGCAGTAACCGCAATGCTCCTGGCGGCCTTCTTTATCATTCCGAGCGTCATGGCCGCGGAAACATGGGAGTTCGAGGTCCTCAACCCCGTTCCAACGGCGAACGATTTCCTGGCATCGGCGCGCAAGCCTGGTGACGGATACTGGCTGCTATCCGGCGCCGCAGGCGCGGTCATCAAGTGCGACGGCATCCGTTTCACGACGCTTGTATCCAACACCACTTTGAACCTGAACGCGATCGCGTGGCACCCGTCCGGCAGTTACGCGCTGCTGGCAGGCAACGCAGGCACCGTTCTCAGGTACGACGGCACGGCGTTCACGGCCGTAACCGGCGTTCCGGCGGTCGACCTGTTCGGAATAGCCTGGACAGGGGACGGCTCCCGCGCGCTCATCGTCGGCCGCGGAGGAAGGGTCCTCGACTACAACGGCACGGGCATCGTGGAGCTCACGGGCGTCGGTACCCCCAACGACCTGCTCTCGGTGGACTGGAATTCAGCCGGGTATGCCCTCATCGTGGGCGCCGCCGGGACAGCGGTCCGCTTCAACGGCACGTTCCAGGTCCTGACCACAGGAGTGGGGACCAACCTGCACGCCGTGAAATTCTCGCCGGACGGGAAGGGCGCAATCGCCGCCGGCGCGAACGGCCGCGTCATCAGGTACGACGGCGTGGCATTCTCTTCCATCAGCACTGCGACGGGCGCCACGTTCCGCTCCGTCGGCTGGCGGGCCAGCAACTACGCGCTGCTCTGCGGCGACGGGGGCACGGCCTACCGCTTCGACGGAACGTACATGGGCGTCCTCACGACCGGCACGACGAACAACCTCAACACCCTCGCCCCTGGTACGCTCGACCCGACGGCACTGTTCGCGGGTTCGAGAGGCACCGTGCTCGCATTCGACGGCGCGGCATTCATCACACTCTCGAGCAGCCTCACCGCCAACTGGGCGGACATCGACTGGAAGGACACCTCGGCGCTTCTCGTGGGAGGGAACAAGGTCGCCTCATTCGACGGCAAACTGCTCAAGGAGCTCTACAACGACCCGAACGCCAACTACCGCGGCGTCTCCTGGAGCCCCACGAACGCGACGGCGCTCATTGTCGGAATGGCGGGCCGCATCGTCAAATACGAGAACGCGACCTTCACCACGGTCGGCGGGGGGCTCAACAGCGACCTGTTCGCCGTCGCCTGGGCTCCGAACGGGAGCTACGCGCTCATAGTGGGCGAGAGGGGCCGCATCTGGAAATACCAGGGAGGCGCCCTGGTGACCGTGACTACCACAGTACAGGACAACCTCAACGACGTCGCCTGGAACATTGCGGGCGCCTACGCGCTCGTCTGCGGCGACAACGGGCGGCTGCTCAAGTACGACGGCGTCGCAGTGTCCACCATAACCACGACCACGCAGGAGAACCTGAACGGAATATCCTGGAAGGGCAACGGCTCCGAGGCGATGATAGTGGGCGGCCATGGCACGGCGCTTCGCTTCGACGGTGTCGCAGTCGGCGTCTACACCACCGGGACCCAGAAGCAGCTCAACGGCGTCGGCTGGAGAGCCGACGGCTCGTTCGCGCTCGTCGCCGCCCAGGGTGACGAGGTCCTCAAGTTCGACGGGGTCGCGTTCACTTCGCTCAAGCCCAATACCGGTCAGAACCTGCAATGCGTTGGCTGGAAACCGGACGGGGCTTACTGCCTTGTGGGCGGGACCGCCGGCATACTGCTCAAGTACAGGCCGGCCGGGACTCCGGGCCAGAACAACCCCCCGACGGTGTCCATAACAGCGCCGACATCGGGCCAGAAGCTCTCTGCCAGCTTCACCGTGACGGGCACGGCCAGCGACTCGGACGCAGGCGATGCGATTTCCGGCGTGTTCGTCAAGGTCGACAACGGGAACTGGAAGCAGGCCACGGGCACCAATACATGGTCGTTCACCATAAACACGATAACCCTGTCCAACGGGCCACACATCATCGCCGCGCTTTCATACGATTCCGCGCTCTTGCCCTCTGCCGAGGTACCCATGAGCATCACCGTGGACAACCCGTCCAACCAGGCACCCGTGGCGAGCATCGTCTCCATATCCCCCTCGCCTGCGATAGAGGGGAGCACCGTATATTTCGCCGGCCAGGGAACGGACGACGGCTCCGTGGTCGCGCACGAGTGGAACAGCAGCATCCAGGGTGCGCTCTCATCGGCGCAGGAGTTCTCGACGACCGCATTGAAGGTCGGGACCCACATCATCACCTACCGGGTACAGGACAACGGGGCGGTCTGGTCAGCGCCCGCAACTCAGTCCTTGCTCATCCAGTCCGCCAACGGGTCCGGAGTGCTGGCCATCAACGCCGGTGACGACGTCGCCATAAAAGAGGGGCAGACGGCCTACTTTTGCGGCGCCGCAGGAATCCTGAACGGCGCCGGCACCATCGTCAGCTACAATTGGAACTTCGGCGACGGAAATGCACTGTCCCCCCCGACGGGCGCCGCATCCCACAAGTACACGAAGAAGGGTACGTTCACCGCAACCCTCATTGTAAGGGACAATCTCAACCGCACCGCCCAGGACACGGTGACCGTCAGCGTGAAATCGGCGGGGACGAAGGCTGCGGACCTTACGCCCTACATCGTGCTCATCGTTCTGCTCGTGATAGTGCTTGCGATGGTCTTCGTCGCAGGCATCATGACGGCGAGGAAGCCGGCTCCCCCGCCGCCAGCTTCGAAAGGAGCATTCCCGGGCGGCAGCACGCCCGCCTCGCTGCTGAAGGACGACGGCTCCTCGAAGAGCGATTATGAGAAGCCCGTCGTGGAGAGGCCCGCGCACGGCGGGGAGAAGCCCTCCAAGGGCTCCGAGGGGAAGAGGGACGAACCAAAGAATGACGAGAAGAATGATGAGCCCAAAAAGGACGACAATAAAGATGAGCAAAAACAGGAAACGAAGGGCGAAGCGCCAAAACAGGAACCTTCAACGCCCCCTCCCAACATTGAAGATGACCAGCTCGGCGATATCATTAAGGACCTGAAGAAGGGAGATTAGCGTAGGAACGGGAAAATTAAATACTACGGCCTCGAATAATATTGGATACAGGAAAGACCATGAACGCCGGGAAGTGGCTGAGGATGGGGGCGCTCGCCCTGGTCGCAGCCACGCTGCTGGCGGCCTTCCTGCCCGTTGCGGCTGCCGAGGACCCCGGCGCATGGCCCATGTACAGGGGGACATCGGAGCACCGGGGCTATTCCGCCCTGGGGCTCAGCGAGAGCATGGCCCTCCTGTGGTCCGAGAAGGTGGGCTCAGGCGAGCTCACATCCCCCGTCGCCTCCGGCGGCAAGCTCTTCGTCGGCTCCTCGGACGGCCACCTGTACGCACTCTCCGAGGCCAACGGAAACGTCTCCTGGAAATTCAATTCGCAAGACGGGATAGATTCCGAACCGGCTCTGTACGAGAACATGCTCTATGTTATCACCGACAACGGGCGGCTCATCGCTCTCTCCGCGGACAAGGGCGAGAAGGCCTGGGAAGCCCAGCTTCCGTCCGGAACGGGGCGCACCTCCCATCTCGCAATTGCCGGAGGCGCCATCTACGTCACATCCGAAGATGGACTGGTGATGCGCCTGTCCACGGAACAGAAGGGCGCATCCGTATGGAATGTCACCGTGGGCGGTCATATAAGGAGCCCCCCGACCGTCGGCGACAACATTGTATTCGTGGTCACGGAAGGCGGGAAGGTTGCAGCCCTCGACGCCGGAAACGGGACCCAGCTCTGGACCACCTCGACCACTCTGAGCATCCCGGATGGCCAGGCCCCCGTGTACGCCGATGGCAGGCTTTACCTGGGAACGAAGGGCAGGGTGGCCATGTGCCTCGATGCCCGAACCGGCGGCCAGCTCTGGTCAACCAAGCTAAAGGCGGCTGCCTCGGGCTCCCCCGCGCTCGGAGGGGGCTGCATTGCGCTCACCACGGAGGGTGGCCAGCTCTATGTCCTCAGTGCGAATGACGGAAGGGATGTCTGGAATGTCACGCCGGGTGCGAAGCTCACGACTTCACCGGTCATCGCGGGAAGCTCCGTGCTGGTCGGCTCCGGCGACGGCCGGGTGCTCATGTACGAGCTCTCCAACCCGACCCTGAGATGGTCCGGCTCCACCGGAGGAAATGTGACGGGCTCACCGGCCCTCTCGGGCGGGAGCGCGATATTCGCCACGAAGGACGGGCGGGTCCTCATGTTCGGGAAGACCGCCTCGGCGGTTCCCGTGGCGGTTCTGAAGGTTGAGCCTGCGACGATATCCGCCGGCGGGACCGTGAGCCTCTCCGCCGCCGAATCGTACGACCCCTCGGGCAAGCTCATATCGCAGTCCATGTTCGATTTCGGCGACGGCAACAGCACGGGATGGACCTCATCGGCGGCTGCAACCCATTCCTACAGCTCGCCTGGAACCTACTCGGTGTCTGCGAGGGTTCGGAGTTCCTCGGGGGAGTTGAGCGCCCTGGCGCTCCAGGCGGTCGTCGTGAAACCGGTCCCCAAACCTGCGGCCCCCACGCCCGTCGTGAGCGCTCCCGTGGCCACGGCAGCGGTCTCGTTCTCGGCGTTAGCCGTCCTAGGCGCATTCGGGGCCACGGAGTTCGGCAAGTACAAGCTGCTCACGTTCCTGTTCGTCCCGCTCTATGTCCGCCTCAAGAGGGACGAGGTCCTCGACAACTACATCCGAGGCAAGATTCACGGTTACATAATCGCCAATCCCGGCGACCATTATAATTCGATACGGGACGCTCTCGAGCTCTCCAACGGAATTCTGGCGCACCACCTTCACACGCTCGAGCGCGAGGGCCTCGTGCAGAGCATGAGGGACGGGATGTACAGGCGCTTCTGGCCGGCGAACGCCAAGCTGCCCCCGGAGGACGAGGGCCACTTCAACATCCAAAAGAGGATTGTCGCGGTGGTCCGGAACAGCCCCGGGATATCGCAAAAGGAGATCGCGGAGAAGGTCGGCGTGAGCGGCCCGACCGTGAACTACCACATCAGCGTGCTCGCTTCCGCCCGGATGATACGGGTCGAGAAGGTCGGCCGCAAGACCCAGTGCTTCGTCATAGAGGCCCCGCCTCCGACGTGACGCAAGGCCACAAGGGAACAAGGGACTATCCTGATGGCCTTGTGGCCTTGCGGCCTTGTCCCCTTTCAACAATCGCATTGAAATATCCCGACGGCATTTGGAATGATGATGGGGATAAAGGAAGGCCGCGCCGTTCTCGTCGTCGCACTGCTTATGGTTACGGCGACCTCGGCTCTTTCGGGCTGCCTTGCGCCCATGAGAATCGTCAAGCCCCCGTCGAGCGGAGGCCCTTCCAACAACGGGACAGCGGGGCCCCAGTGGCGCGCCTTCGATTTCGGGTGCAACATCACCCCGGCGGCCGGGAGCGGCGGCAGGGTGCTCAATTTCACCTACGAGGAAACGCAGGTGGAGAACGGCAGCGTGCGCATGTTCCGTCTCCAGTCGCGGTGCGAGGGCGCGGCCAACGAGACGCTCCTCACAAACCGCACACTGACCGAGATCAACCTGACGAATTTCCAGGTCAACACGACGCGCGCGACCGTTACCAATGTTACCAAGTGCAACAGAGTCGGGCAGAAGATACTGGTCCTGCGCGATGACACCAACAGCAGCCTGCCGATGTGGGCCGATGTCGTTCTCAGCATTCCATGCGGGACGGGCGGCCCCTCGGGCGCATACCAGAGACTGTGGTCGCGGGCCAACTATTCGGACATCCAGGGAAGCACGGGCCTGTGGAGCTATCACGTGAACGGGACTATGTGGAACGAGATGAACTCCTCCACCGCGAACAGGACCGTGGCGTATTCACCCTACATCACCGGCGACGGATTGCGTGGCTTCGACACTTACGCGCTCGAGGCGCTCTACGGCTTCAGCTGGTACTGGTTCGGTTCCTATGCCAATGGAGGCCCGCGCCATCTCGACGTCGGCACCACCAATGTGCTCATCGGCAGCGGGACCTACTCCAGCACCATCACCAGGGCCACGAGGACGCTGGGCAGCTTTAATTTCGATTCCTACGGATTGAACCTCTCCTGGACGGACAGCCAGGGCCATTGGGAATACAGCGCCGTGGTGAGCCCGGAGCTGCCCATCCCGCTCCTTCTGAAAATCGGCGATTGCACGGGCGGCCACTCGTTATCCTACGAATACGTGCTATCAGGGCTCACCCTTGGTTAGCATATCCTAATAGTTTTCTACGTAACCCTTTTATCTATCATCCCGATGTCGGAATCCCCTTGGGGTAGAGGGGACGAGTGTGGGTATAGGATGGTCGAAAAAGGCAAGAAGGACAGCGTGAAAGCTGAGGGCAAGAAGCTCACCGTGGATGAGCTCAAGGCCAAGGCGGACAAGCCCAACAAGGACTCAATGATACTGCATCCGTTCTACAGGGGCAAGGTCCAGGTGTGCCTGAAGGCGCCCGTAAGGACGTTCGATGATTTCGCCATCTGGTACACACCGGGCGTGGCGGCGGTATGCAAGGACATCGCGGCCAACAAGGCCAAATCCTGGGAGCACACCAACCGCGCCAACACGATAGCGGTGGTCTCGGACTGCACCAGGGTGCTGGGACTGGGCGACATTGGCCCCGAGGCCGGAATGCCCGTCATGGAAGGCAAGGCGATGCTGTTCAAGTACCTCGGCGGCGTGGACACCTTCCCGCTGTGCATCGACACCAAGGACCCCGAAAAGATCATCGAGTTCGTCAAGATGCTCCAGCCCTCGGTGGGCGGCATCAACCTCGAGGACATATCGCAGCCCAAGTGCTTCACCGTCCTGGACAGGCTGCGCAAGGAGTGCTCCATCCCCGTGTGGCACGACGACCAGCAGGGCACAGCGACAATCACCCTTGCGGCCCTCATGAACGCCGTCAAGGTCGTCGGCAAGAAGCTCTCCGAAATCCATGTCACGATGGTCGGCTCCGGAGCTGCCAACATCTGCATCGGCCGGCTCTTCATGGCCGCGGGCGTCAAGCCCGGAAATATGTACTACGTCGACACGAAGGGCATACTCAACCTTCAGAGGACGGACACCAAGGCCGAGTACAAGGAGAAATGGGAGATGTGCCAGAAGACCAACAAGGAGGGCCGCACCGGCGACGTCAAGGCGGCATTCAAGGACGTGGACGTCATATGTGCCGCGTCCAAGCCGGGCCCTGGCACCCTCGACGCCACCTGGATAAAGACGATGGCCCACGACCCCATATTGTTCTGCTGCGCAAATCCGATACCCGAGATGTGGCCCTGGGACGCCATGGAGAACGGCGCCAAGGTATTCGCCACGGGCAGGTCGGATTTCCCCAACCAGGTCAACAACTCGCTCGGGTTCCCTGGAATATTCAGGGGTACCCTCGATGTGATGGCCACCACCATCACGGACGAGATGTGCATAGCCGCGGCGGACGAGCTTGCCAAGCTCGCCTCGGAGAAGGGGCTGCGCGCCGACTACATTGTCCCGACAATGGACGACTGGGAGGTGTTCCCGCGCGAGGCGGCCGCGGTCGGAGCCAAGGCCGTCGAGCAGGGCATCGCCCGCCGGAAGCTCTCGCGCAAGCAAATCTACGATGAGGCCATGCTCAAGATAACGGCGGCCAGGGACTGCACGAAGATGATGATGGAGAAGGGCATCATCCCGAAGGCGCCCATCTGAGGCGGCGAAAGGAGCCGATATGGCAGGTAAGGTGGCGGTCGTCCATCACCCGGACATCCTGAATCTGGATTTCGGGGAGGGACATCCGTTAAGGGGCGACCGCTACCAGAATTTCTTGACGCTTTTTGCAAAGCTCGGCCTTGACAGGAGCCCCGATTTCGAGCTCGTCGGCTGCGAGCCTGCGGTCGACGGGGACCTTCTGCTCGTGCACACCAGGGAATACATCGAAGAAGTGAACAGCATCGCGAAGCAGAACGGCTACCTGTCCGTGGATACGCCGATAAACGATGCCATCGTGAAGGGGACCTATCTGGCCGTGGGCGGTGCGCTCGAGGCCGGAAGGCGGGTGGTGGAGGGCATCAACCACCACGCGGTGTGCTTCGGTGGTTTCCATCACGCAGGCGTGGACTACGGCGCCGGCTTCTGCGTCTACAACGATGTGGCGATACTGGCGAGGGCGCTCGTCAGGCGCCATCACAAAAAGCGCGTCATGATAATTGACACGGACGCCCACGCGGGCGACGGCACGCAGGAGATTCTTTCCGCCGATAATGAAATTCTGATGGTGACGCATCATCAGGACCCGAAGACCATTTTCCCTGGAAGGGGATTCCCGCACGAGATAGGCACCGGAGATGCAAAGGGCCACACCATGAACATCCCGATGCCCCTCAATTCCTCCATCGACGATTTCGAGCGCGTTTTCAGGGAGCTCATCATACCGGTGGCAAGGGAGTTCAAGCCCGAAATACTCATACGCAACGGAGGGAGCGACCCGCATTACGCGGACGAGCTCACCCAGCTGGGACTGAGCGTGGCGGACTTCAAGAAACTGGGGGCCCTCGTGCGCGAGACAGCGGGGGAAGCCCCGATGGTCGACATGTACGGCAGCGGCTACAATCCCATAGTGCTGCCGTCGTGCTGGGTGGCGCTACTATCTGGCACAACGGGAATCGATATCGATGTCCCGAAGATAAGGGAGGGCCACAGGCACGAGACCCACTTCACCCCGGGCCTCGCGATGCAGGGCGACTGGGAGCTGACGGCGGCGATAGCGGAAGTGAAGGGCAACCTGAAGCCTTACTGGAAATGCTTCCAGTGAAAAAGCATCATTTCTTCGTGGAATTGTCGACGGGCCAGGGTATCGTCACGTTCCAATGGTTCCCCTTGAGCAGCTGCTTGTAGGGAACAATTGCCGCCCAGATGTCGCTTGAGCCGGCGCTGTCCGTGCCGTCTCGGGTGTCGCACCAGACAGCTGCCACCGTGTCATTGGTCGCGACGATGGTTGTGTAGTCGCCTATGAAATCGTTCGTGCCTGTTCTGCTGTAATCGCCGTTGAACGAGACGTTCGACATCGGGATATTTATAGAAAAGTTGATGCCGCCGTCAAACGACATGGCCCACCAGTACTCCAGCAGGGTGTTCGTGGTATCGTTGCGCCTGTCGTAGAAGCTGACGTGCACCCAGCCCTCCTTCGAGACGGCGACCGTTGGGAAGAACTGGTCGATGCCATTGCCCGCGGGGTCGTCGTTGACGCGCACGGGGCCTTCCCACGAGGCGCCGTTGTCGTGGCTGTATGCCAGGAACGCGTCAGCGTCGCCCTCCGAGTAGTCCGCCCAGACGACATACAGGCTGCCGCTCGTGTTGGTACCGCTCGTGTCGACCGCAAGCTCGGTCATCGTCGGCGTCCGGTACGCGCCGTTGGGCAATTGGCGAGGGATGGACGTTATTGGCGCCACATTTTGCGGCGCGGAGAAGCTCGCACCCTTGTCCGTGGATTTCGAGTAGCGGACGTTGCTGGTGCCGAAGTCTATCCACGTGACATGTACGACGCTATTGCTGTCCACCACTATGGCGGCGCCCTGTATGTTGAACTCACCGTTCTGGGTCTCGGATATCGTCAGGGGCCGGGACCACGTCAGCCCGCCGTCCATGCTCCTGCTGCAGAGCAATCGGGCGGTCACCATTCCCGTGAAGATCGCCCAGACCAGATAGACGTTGTTGGGGTTGTTGGGGTCGACAGCTATCCATTCCTTGTCGTTGAACCTGGCCATGCTCGACAGAGCGGACCAGACTATCACCACCTGGTCGAAGCTGTCCCCGTTGTTGGTCGAACGGGCCACCCACACGCAGTTGTCCTCGCCCAGGTGCCAGCCGAAGCCTATCGGATTCGCCTGGAGGCGGGCGCGCTTGAAGGCGATGCCCGAATAATAGAACGAGCCGTCCGAGGCGGCCACGATGACCGCATCACCCGCTCCACCAAAGCCTGAAAGGTCCGACTGCGGGCCGTTCGGATACCCGGGGACGAAATCTTCCGTCCAGGTCTTTCCGCTGTCATGGGTTGTGTAGAAGCCGCACCATGAATCACCTGTTGGCGTGTTGTAGTCGTTGGAGCCCGCGACCATGGTCTTGGGGTCCGTGGTGCTGATGGC
>Ga0315283_10000126_pt1 | contig 45791 bp, 42 predicted proteins | sample YL17G09_0_MG_FD_204541 | JGI IMG/M metagenome (GOLD analysis project Ga0315283, IMG submission 204541) | Sediment microbial communities from Yellowstone Lake, YNP, Wyoming, USA - YL17G09_0 | ecosystem: Environmental > Aquatic > Freshwater > Lake > Sediment | place: USA: Wyoming | collected...
CCGGATTTTCTGACCGATAAGAAAAATGAAAATCAAATCTAAGGGAAAAAAGATTGAAGAAGCCAAACGGCCAGTACTCAATAATCCAACGGAAGGGATAGCACCTGAATTTTCATTTTCCTGCCAGGTCTGTGTCCAATCCCAATCTGATAATAAAGCGGATTTTCCGGTAATCAATCTGAATACACCGATCCATTCCCTCGCCAAGGGAGCGTCAAGAAGGCGGTACTTCATCCGGTTATCCAAAGATATTTCTGCTCTCCAGATCAAATTTGATGGATCTTTTTTGAATATTTCAAGATCACCACTCATAAAAATCTGAGTGCTTTCATCCGGATGAAAAGGTACATTCTCAAGATTAAAAAAATAAAAAAATGAGAAAACCAGAATAAATATTCCCAGAATGCAATAATCGAATGGAAAATTTGAATTATTTACCCAATTCTGTTTCTTGGGATCAGACTTATCCATTATTAGATTTTACAGCCAATCATTTGTTTTGAAACCCGAAGAAGACTAGAATTATTCACATCATGGAAAAAAGGTCGAAGCTGACATGGGGAATGGTGGCATCGCTTACCGGGGTGATACTCGTAGCCGTTCTATGGAAAGTGATTTTACTCAAGGTAGGAGCATTCCCGTTCAATTCCGATGAAGCCATCGTTGCATTAATGGCAAGACATATCCTGGACGGGGAAATTCCGATTTTCTTCTATGGCCAGGCATATATGGGAAGTCTTGATGCCTTTCTCGTTGCAGCAGGATTTAAGGTTCTGGGGGAATCCGTTCAGGCGGTTCGTTATGTACAAATCCTGATTTACTGCGGGATTTTACTTTCTACTTTTTGGCTTGCCTTCCTGGTCTTACGGTCATTTAGAGCAGCTCTTTTTTCAATACTGTTAATAATGATCCCGACCGTCAATATGACTTTATATACGACAGTTAGTCTGGGTGGGTATGGTGAAGCGCTGTTGATCGGTAATTTAATCCTTTGCATCGGGTATTTGTCTGTTAGAGCAGAAGAAAACAGGAAATCCTTTACCGAGCGATTGGTTTATCTGATAGGGTGGGGGATATTAGCGGGATTTGGTCTTTGGGCGAATGGATTGACTCTTATTTACTCGGTGCCGCTTGGAATTTATTTGATCACAATTATCTGGAGGTTTGAAAAAACTTCTAAACGAGTACCGCTTCTCTTGGCGATCATTCTTGGCGGGTTACTTGGGGCAACTCCCTGGTTAATTTACGCAATCCAAAATTCGCCACTTCAGTTGTTGCAGGAGCTTTTTGGGAGCGCTGTAGCAGTGGAGGGAGGAACCTATCTTTCGCGAGTTATTATGCATCTGGTGAATTTCCTTTTACTGGGAATACCGGTGACACTTGGATTTCGACCGCCTTGGGAAGTCCGTTGGTTGGTTCTTCCATTAATCCCTTTTGTGGGAATTTTCTGGTTTATGGTAATACGGTTTTGGATCCAAAACGGATTAAAACAAGAAAAAGAAAAGGATTGGTTCAGGATTGTTCTCGCCGAGGTAGCAATGTGCCTGATTCTAATGTTTATATTCACCCAATTCGGGGTGGATCCCTCCGGGAGGTACTTCCTACCACTGTCGATAATCCTGGCTGTTTTCGGGGGGGATTTTATCGATAAGGGGACCCAAAAAAATTTATGGAAATGGGGAGCCCTGATCTTAATTATTGGATTTCAACTCATTGGGACGATTCAATGCATTCAAAGGAACCCTCTAGGAATTACCACGCAGTTTGATGCAAACACTGTTATTGATCATCGGTATGATAATGAACTAATCGAATTTCTTAAAGAAAACAATGAAACCAGGGGTTATACGAATTACTGGGTTGCTTACCCACTGGCGTTCCTTTCGGGGGAGGATTTGATTTACACTCCCCGACTTCCATATCATCTCGATCTACGTTACACCAACCGGGATGACCGATATTTCCCTTTTGACATTCTTGTAAACCAGAGTGAAAAAACAGCCTTGATCACTACAAAGAATCCTGCACTGGAAAATCGAATTAGGGAAATTCTTATAGGGAAAAATATAGATTGGAAAGAAAAGACGATTGGAGATTACCGGGTATTTTATGCTCTCTCAACTCCGTTACGGGAAAGCGACCTCAATTTTTCAGTTCAGCCATAAATATCAGCGCGCCTGTCTTTGAAAACAGGCAGATCATTGCGGATTTTATCAACAATCCCCATATCAATATCAACCTTTAATAAACACTCCTCGGTTGAGTCAGCTTTCACTAAATAATTCCCGGAAGGATCAATAACAGCAGAGCAACCGCCGAAAATTTCCTTCCCTGTTTGGCCGACACAGTTACACGCAAAAATGAAAACCTGGTTTTCAATCGCTCTTGCCCGGAGAAGGGTTTGCCAATGGGTAATTCGTGATAATGGCCACTCGGAAGAAACCAGGATAACCGTTGCACCACCAAGTGAATATTTCCGGAACAACTCGGGAAACCGAAGATCATAACAAATGGCCAACCCGGTTTTTCCCCAGGGGAGGGAAATACACGTCGAATGATCTCCCCCGGTGAAAAATTCATCCTCTCTCATTGGGGAAAACAAGTGCAATTTTTCATAATGATCGAGCACCTGACCGTTTGAATGGATAATCAGGGAGTTATAATCTTTCCCATCTTTCTCGATAAGATAAGATCCGGCGATGATCACCTTTTTTAATCTCGAGATGACCGAAATCTTATCCAGGATTCTCCGGTTTTCTATTTTATAGGTAATAAAATTACGATAATCGTAACCACCCGTCCATAATTCAGGAAGCAGTACCAAGTCGCATCCTTCCTTTGCAGCCTGTTCGATGAACCCTTGCACTTTCTCGAAATTTCGTTCAGGATCACCAAGTGAAATATTAAATTGAACAAACGAAATTCGATAAACCATGACTGAATTATAATTTAACAATAATTTTCGCGGAGAAACCCTTTTTGGATATACAAAGAAAAACTCTTTACTGGATTATCGCAATCCTTGCCATTACCGGCATCCTTGTTGTTCTTACTCTGGGGAATTATCAGTATTCAAAAAGCAACCCAGGAGGAACCGATTTCTTGGTACATTGGGTTGGAACCCGGGAATATTTTACTGGAGGAATCAGCCCGTATTCTGACCAGGTTGCGCTTAAGATCCAGCAGATGGTTTATGGTAGACCAGTACTCCCGGGAGAACATGAGTTAAGGGTTGCCTACCCTTTTTTTTCCGTGATCCTGTTTTTTCCATTTGCACTTATCTCCAATTTCACACTCGCCAGGGCGATATGGATGACGATTCTGGAAATCGGATTGATTGGATTAACTCTAATTTCGATCCAATTAACCACCTGGCGCCCGAAGAATTGGATGCTCCTTATTCTGCTTCTCTTTTCACTTGCCTGGTATCACGCGATGCGAGCATTGATAAATGGTAATGTGATTATCCTGATCGCGTTGGGAATCGCAGCAGTCTTCTATGCAATGAAAATAAAAGTCGATGAGCTGGCAGGTGTATTGCTGGCTGTCGTAACAATAAAACCACAAGTTGTTCTTCTAGTAGTTATTTTTGTTTTATTCTGGGCATTTTTCCAAAAAAGATATCGAATCATCGGTTGGTTCTTCATCACGCTAGTGCTACTGATTGTTGCCTCCTCATTACTAATCCCGGATTGGATCATTCAAAATATTCGGGAGATCCTCCGATACCCGGGCTACAACCCCCCCGGGACGCCTGCCTCAGCCCTCGCAACCTGGTTCCCGGCGGTTGGTCCCAGGATTGGAACGATAATATCCCTTGCAGCTCTGGTAATTATTTTCGTAGAGTGGTGGCTGGCTCGTAAAGGCGATTACAGACATTTTCTTTGGACAGGGTGCCTTACACTAGTTCTGAGCGTGTGGAGTGGCATTCAAACCGATCCAGGGAATTTCATCATCATGGTTCCAGCTGTCATTCTTTTCTTTTCGATTCTTTCCGAGCGTTGGCCAAAAACTAGCAATATTATTGTTGCGTCGATTTTGGGCGGTATTTTTGTATTAATTTGGCTGATTTTTATTTTCACGCTTAACTTTTCTTATCAACCAATCCAAAATCCGATCCTATTCTTCCCCTTGCCATTACTCCTTTTTATGCTTCTCTATTGGATCAGGTTTTGGGCGATCCGTCCACCCAAGTTGTTTTATGATACTTTTCATCAGGATGAAGATCTTTCGAAGCTATGAGCAGAAATCAAAAGCTGCTACTTGCGGGGATATTCATCTTAGCTGCGGTTCTGCGAGTAATTGCCATATGCAGCCGTAATATCCAGTATGATGATGCATTCAGTTACTTCCTTGCAAAACAATCCATTTCTGAAATCATTAAAGGCACAGCGGCAGACACAATGCCGCCCTTGTACTATTTTCTTCTCCATTTCTGGCAGTTAATATCCAAGGAAATCTGGTTCCTGCGATTATTAAGCGTATTAATGAGCCTAGGAGCAATCACTTTTCTCTTTTTACTTCTATTCCGAGCCTTTGATCCAATTGCTGGACTATGGGGAGCGTTTTTCGCTGCAATTTCCCCCATACAAATCTACCATGCGCAAGATATTCGCATGTATGCACTCCTCGCATTCTGCGGAATGGCTTACCTGTTTTTTTTCTATTTATCGTGGAATAGTGTAAATAAGACGAGTCGGGGAAAATGGATTTGGGTTGGCTTGATCGTTTTCGGGCTTGGAACGATGTATACCCATAATCTTGGTATTTTCTGGATTATCTCCCCAATATTTTTCTTGGTTTTTAAGCGGGATTGGAAATATTTGTGGAAATTCCTTGGTAGCCTTTTAATCATTGGAATGCTTTCCTTGCCATGGTTGGTTTTCGTACCCGGTCAGATGCAGAAGATACAGACAGCATTCTGGACACCTCGGCCAGGATTAGCAGAGATCGTTCAGGCGGTTATTTTATTAACCTATAATCTACCGGCGGAATCACAGATATTCTTCTATATTGGTGCGGTAATCAGTCTTGAGATTTTTATCCTTGTCGTGATTCGTTCATTCAAAATGATGAAGAGTCATCCAAATATTCTCTTGCTAGACGTGATGGCATTAATTCCCCCTTTTCTCCTTTTCATAACTTCATATATCACAAGACCGGTTTTTGTTATCCGCGGGTTTATTCCTGCGCAGTTGGTCTTCCTCGGACTAGCCGGGACTGTTACGGCCATTGATTGGAAAAAGAAGTTCGGAATCCTTATCGCAGTCTTGGTGATTATTAATTCAATTATCTCTCTTCCGAAGCTTTATTCTTTTAATGAATTTCCGCGTTCTCCATTTAGAGACGCAAGTGCGAAATTGAATAAAGAGATTGGAAATGGCTATTTTGTCATTCATGATAACAAATTAAGTTATTTTCCAACAAGTTATTATCTTACCTCGCCGAACCAAGTATTCCTCAAGGACGCTCCCGGTTCAGCAAATGATACCTTTGCATCTAAAAGTCAGGAGGCAATGGGCATATATCCTATGGAGAGTATCGACTCAGCAACAACTGGAAAAAACAAAGTGATATTCCTAGTTTTTTCAGAAGCAATCAAGGAGTACGAATCGAAGAGTCTAACACATCCCATTATCATTTGGTTAAAATCTAACTACGAGCTAACGAACCAGGAGGCGGTAGGGGATCTTGAATTGATGTATTTTGAAAAAACCACTCCATGAAATTTCGTGATTTTCTCTACATTTATTTGATCGCCCTGATGGTCATAACGACTGCCGGGCTACTTCAACGAAGTGCAGGATATATGGACGCGGAGTATTATGCCTCCGTCGGATCAGGGATCCTTGCGGGTGATGGATTCAACCAAAATATTTTGTGGAACTACCTGGATGACCCTATGGGGATACCGCATCCCTCCAACACATATTGGATGCCACTGGCTTCAATACTTTCAACAATAAGTGTGACATTCTCTCTTGTTGGTCATAAAACAACTTTATGGGTACTCAATATTCTTTTTTCATCGCTAATCCCTGTTCTCACAGCCTGGATCACCTTCGGATTTACAAAAAGACGAGGTGATGCCTGGTTTACTGGACTTCTGGCGATTTTTTCAGGTTTTTATCTTCTTTATTATGCAATCCCCGAAACTTTCGCTGCCAGCATGGTTTTTGGGTCATTATTGATCATCCTCCTTACCGTAAATGGAGATGCCGAGTCTTTGAAAATAAATCCATTTATCCGATGGGGATTGGTCGGGATTTTCGCAGGCCTGCTTCACATGACCAGGGCGGAAGGGTTCCTCTGGATTGCGATCGCAGCCGGGTATCTGATATTTTTGACCATAAAAAATAAAGAATACAAGAAAGGGTTCAAGTCAGCCGGATTTCTGATTATTGGATATCTGGTTGTCTCCGGTGGGTGGTACCTGCGGAATATTTATTATTGGCATCAACTCTTTCCTCCAGGATCCAGCCGCACACTTTGGTTGATCAATTACGATCAAACATTTACGTTCCCTGCAAATCAGCTCACTTTTCAAAATTGGTTGAACCAGGGATTCCCAACGATCGTTGCATCCAGACGCGATGCACTTTGGATGAATATAAAAAGTATCTTGGCTGTGCAGGGAGGGATTCTACTTCTGCCATTTATTGTTGCCGGGTGGTGGATCAAAAAGAAGAACCCCCGAATGGTTATCGCGGTGCTGTATTACGGCTTGGTTTTCATCTTGATGACTTTGGTGTTTCCGTTCGCCGGTTCAAGAGGAGGATTCATTCACTCTGCAGCTGGTGTCCAACCCTTTTTTTGGGCAATGGTTCCCATTGGATTGGATCGATTTTTAGGATGGGGTGGGCGAAAAAGAGGTTGGCCTTTGGATGAAGCACGTAGGGTCTTTCAAATCGGGCTGGTTTTGATCATGGTTCTGTTAACCTCTGTCATTTTTTATCAAAGGGTTTTAGAAACGCAAAATGGTATTTCAGCCTGGCAGGTTGAGGAAAATCACTACTTTAGTATTCATGAAGAATTGGTCGCTAAGAAAATTCTGAAACCGGATAGCGTGGTAATGATCAAGAATCCGCCAGGCTGGTATTTCGTGACAGGTTTGCCTGCGGTAGTCATCCCTGATGCAGATGAATCAACAGTAAGAAATATTTCAAAAAGATTTAATGCAGATATTTTGATTCTTGAAAAAGATCATGTAAACGGATTGAATTCTTTATACAATACTTCATTGAGCAAAATTGGTCTTGTAAAGATTATGGAAATCGGGACTACCCAAATATTCTCACTCAATCTTGGGAATTGACATGCCTGGAAATTGGAAACGAATTCTAATCTTACTAGGTGCGGCCATCATTTCGATGAGTGTTTTTATTATTTGGAGCGGTCATGTCCAAGGATTAGGGTATCCTCTCGATGATGCCTGGATTCACCAGACTTTTGCACGGAACTTGGCGAGATACCATGAATTATCATATTTTCAGGGTATCCCAACCACAGGTTCAACATCACCGCTCTGGTCATTGTTACTATCCTTCGGTTATTATTTTGGAACTGACAATTATCTCTGGACCATCCTTCTTGGTTTAGCAGCACTGTTTTCTCTTGGCTGGTTGGGGGAGGGGGTTTTTTCAAGAATTACACCTGATTATTCATCAGTCTTCCCCTGGGTGGGAGTTCTCTTAATTTTTGAATGGCATCTTGTATGGGCAGCTGCATCAGGAATGGAAACGCTGATTTTGGCGGATATCATCTTGATTGTCATATACCTGCTCCTGGGGGAAAAAGATCGCTGGTTCTGGATCGGAGCGCTCATTGGAATTGGAGTCTGGATACGGCCGGATGCAATGACGGTGATTGGTCCTGTGGCATTAATCCTGGGGATTAGGTTGACACAGCGGAAGATCACGTGGAGGCACGTTTTCTTGACGATATTCGGTTTTACCATTTTTCTACTTCCTTATCTTTTTATGAACTATTCGATTTCAGAAAAATTCTGGCCGAATACTTATTTTGCCAAGCAAATTGAATACCGACAAATTTTGGAGCAACCCTTTGTTGAAAGATTGGTCGGTGTTTTCCAACAGCACACGATCGGTATAGGGATTCTTCTACTGCCGGGATTCTTTTATAAGATCTGGAAGAGTATTCGGACTCGAGATTGGGTTGTCATATCATTTGTAATTTGGTGGATTGGTTTCCTAATAATCTATGCAGCGAAGCTTCCGGTTACTTACCAGCATGGACGTTATACGATCCCGATCATGCCGGTGTTCTTCCTTCTTGCAGGTTCAGGTGTAAATTCAATATTCCTGATGGAAAGACAAAAAAGATGGGGTGGGATCATCGTTAAAACATGGATAATCTCCATTTTTCTGGTCGGGATTGGTTTCTTTGGAATTGGCGCCAACGCGTACGCAAATGATGTTGCAATCATCGAAACAGAAATGGTTGCTACCGCAAAATGGATTGATAAGAATACACCTTCTGATTCAATCATTGCCGCTCACGATATCGGTGCGCTCGGTTTTTACGGTAACCGTAAAATAATCGATTTGGCGGGCTTGATTTCTCCGGAGGTATTTCCGTTTATTAGGGATGAAAATCAACTTGGCACCTATATTCAGGATTCCAATGCAGATTTTCTTATGACTTTTCCGGCCTGGTATCCTTTTCTCACCAGTTCATTGAAAAGTGTATTTATATCCCCCGGGAAATATTCACCGAATGCAGGAGCAGAAAATATGGTTGTCTATATAATTAGACGGGATAAATAACCAAGAAAACGCCAAACAATTTATAGGTTATGCTATACTTGAAAAATTAATTGCTTAGAAGCTGAGGAGAATCATGATGGCGCTTCAAGCCCTGGGTACAAGCGAATTTAGCGAAAGTTTTCTTGACACACTTCAAATTGAATACAACCAGATCAAGCAGCAGATAAAAGACAATTCTGTCATGCTTGAACAAAGCCAGCTTGAATTAAACCGCTTGATTCAACGAAATACTACATTCACCGGGCAACTTCAGCAATTGCAATCTACCAGTGACACAATGAGCCGCGAAGAGATAAAAGCGATCTATAACAATGCGATCGACGCCCAGCAGCGGCTTCTGGTTATGCGTGGGCAGATAGATAAACTACAAAATGAACAAAACCTCCTGGAAAGGTATCTTGGGGTCGTTGAGCAGGCAAGGGCATACATTCTGGAAAATTGTGGTGGACCAAAAGGTTCCGGTTCCACAGGAGGGGTGGCTAGCCTCGAAGAATTGATTGGTACAGCTGAAGGGGAGAGGGGTAAGCTCGCAAAAGAAATGCATGATGGCCCCGCACAAGTCCTATCAAACTTCGTATTGCAGGCTGAGATCCTTGAAAAAACGATCGATGTTGATCCTGCTCATGTAAAAGATGAACTAGCCAATCTTAAGGCCGCATCCATTGCCACCTTTCAACACGTCAGAAATTTTGTATTCGAACTCCAACCAATGTCTATTGGTGACCTGGGGTTGGTTTCTACTTTGAAGAAATATACTGAGAATTTCAAAGATCATAATGCGGTTGAAGTAAATTTTCAAATGCGGGGTTCTGAACGGCGTCTTCACAATTATCTGGAGTTAATGATTTTCCGTGCTGTTCAAGAATTAATGACAAATGCGGTTGTTCACAATCAGAAGCAACTTAGTAAACTTAAAATTGACCTGACACTTTCCATTGAGGATGATCGAACCAAAGTAACCGTCGCTGATAATGGATTGGGATTTGACCCATCCACGGCGATCACGAAAGAAAACTCAGGCCTTAACATAATCAAAAAAAGGGCAGAAATGCTTGGCGGTCGTTTGGATATTGATTCAGTACCAGCAAAAGGCTCGATGATTACTCTCGAGATTCCCTGTGTGCCAATAACCGCACCCTCCCAAGCTTAAATTATTTATTTTCGAGGAGTATCATGTCGAAAGTTATTGGGATTCTTACAGGCGGAGGAGATGTCCCAGGGTTGAACCCTGCAATCAAAGCAGTTGTTTTAAGCGCCCTGGATTTGGGCTACCGGGTGATTGGTATCCGAAAGGGTTGGGCAGGTTTGCTCCACTATAATCTCGACGAGCCATCCACGAGGGATTATTACATTAAAGAATTAACAAAAGAAGACGTTCGCACAATTGACCGGACTGGGGGCACTTTCTTGCACACATCCCGGACAAATCCGCAAAATGTGGGTGAAAAGAAGATCCCGGATTTTCTTAAAAACTCCAAATGGGGTAAAAAAGCGGAAGCACCTGAGAATATGGATTACACGGATTATGTCCTCCATCTACTCAACCATCTTGGGATCAATGTGATGTGCCCAATTGGAGGAGATGACACACTGAGCTTTGGGGTGCGCCTTCACAAAGAGGGATTTCCAGTTGTCGCCATTCCCAAAACAATGGATAATGACGTTTTCGGTACAGATTACTGCATCGGTTTTTCGACCGCAGTTACTCGCAGTGTTGAATTCATCACCAATATGCGCACGACTGCAGGTTCTCATGAGCGGATTGCGGTGATGGAACTTTTCGGCCGGAACTCCGGAGAAACGAGCTTGATCAGTGCTTATCTTTCCTACGTTGATCGAGCAATTATTTCAGAAGTGCCTTTCGATATCCATAAGCTAGTTGAATTCCTCGTAGAGGACAAACGAAATAAGCCATCCAATTATGCGATTATGACCATCTCTGAAGGTGCGATCATGGTGGGTGGAGATGTAGTCGAAAGTGGCGAAGCGGATATGTTTGGACACCGGAAATTAGGTGGAGTTGGCGAACTGGTTGCTGAGGAGATTAAGAAGATTTCAGGGCAGGATTTTCTTTACCAACAGCTAGGCTACTTGATGCGCTCCGGTGCACCTGATTCGCTGGACCGAATGGTGGCGATGTCTTATGGAAACTTGGCGGTGCAGTTGATCCGGCGAAATGAAACCGGAAAAATGGTCGCTCTGCATGGCGGAAAATATACAACTGTTCCAGTGGATATGGTCCTGGCGGGTAAGAAACGCGTGGATATTGCCAGTTATTATGATATTGAAAATTACCGGCCAAAAATTCGAGATTTCATGGGTGTGCCCATGTTCTTAAGCTAATTATTTGGAGAAAAAACTATGAATACGAAGTTGTATCAAGAATTTGAAATTTTGCTGGATAACAGCATTGAAATTTCGGACAGTCATGTCAATATCAAAAATGAAGCAAAATTCAGAACATCGGCTTATAAACTAGCTGAATTATCCGCTTTGGGTTCAGGTGCAATGCAAGGATACGCACGGTTCTTAACACGAGCAGCCGGTCTGGAATTGGGGGTTTATCCAGCTTCAATAAACGAACTCTATGCAGCCAGAGGAAAGGGAAAGGTCCCTTTTACATTTTCAGTTCCAGCAATCAACCTCCGCGTTTTATCTTTTGATTGTGCCAGAGCTGCATTCAGGGTTATGCAAAAAATGGATGGTGCAGCGGTTATCTTTGAGATTGCCCGCTCAGAAATGGGTTACACAGACCAGAAACCAGCTGAATACGCAACATCGATTCTTGCCGCTGCTATTGCTGAAGGATTCAAAGGACCAGTATTTATCCAGGGAGATCATTTTCAGGTATCTGCTAAAAAGTTCGCTGTAAATGGCGATATTGAAATTTCCGCGCTTAAGAATTTGATTGATGAATCCATTGCTGCAGGATTCTTCAATATTGATGTGGATACCTCCACCCTCGTTGAAATTGAGAAACCAACCATTGATGAACAACAGGCTGTCAATACAAAACTTTCCGCCATGCTTACTGCCTACATTCGCGTCAAGGAGCCGGAAAAAGTGTGTGTCTCGGTTGGTGGAGAAATCGGCGAAGTGGGCGGGCACAACTCCACAGAAGCAGAACTACGAGGCTATCTTGACGGCTTCGCTCGGGAGCTAAAAACGATTCTGCCAAATGCCTTTGGATTAAGTAAAATCAGCATTCAGACCGGTACCTCCCATGGAGGGGTGGTGTTACCCGATGGTTCCATTGCATCTGTCAGTGTGGATTTCAATATCCTTCGCGACCTTAGCCGGGTCTCAAGGAAGGACTATGGACTTGGAGGAACCGTTCAGCACGGAGCATCCACGCTCCCGGAGGAGGCCTTCTCGAAATTCGTTGAGTATGAAGCCACCGAAGTACACCTCGCCACTAATTTCACAAATATATTTTTCGATCTCATCCCCGCTGAATTCAAAAAGAAGATCTATGCTTACTTGGATGAGAAGAGCTCGGCTGACCGGAAACCGGATATGACCGACGAGCAGTTTTATTACAAAGTTCGAAAAAATGCGATTGGTCCATTCAAGGCTGACTCCTGGAATCTTCCCGTTCAAGACCGCGAAAAGATTGGGAATGCCTGGGAATCACAATTCACGAAACTATTTACTTCTCTTGGAGTAAACGGGACCTCTAAGGTTATCGGAGAATTTATAACCCCAGTCAAAGTTATTCCAGATATTCGTAATTACCTTGCGGAAGGAACCGATACCGGAGATGTTCGCGACCTTGCCGATTAGTTAAAAGTTGTACAATCGAGGCTGCCTCCTATTTCCAACAATAAGGAAAATGCGGGCAGCCTTTTGTTGTTGAAATTATTAAGGAAACGATGAACAAAGTTGATGAACAAATCAATCCCAAAGATTTAAACCGATATTCATTAATTCCGAGAACGCTTATTTTTCTTTTTCGAGGTGACGAAGTCCTATTGATCAAAGGTTCACCTCAAAAAAAGCTCTGGCCGGGAAAATACAATGGTCTTGGTGGTCATATCGAAAAAGGAGAGGACCCATTATCAGCGGCGAGGAGGGAACTTCTGGAAGAAAGCGGACTTGAGTGCGCAGGTATGGCGCTTTGCGGAACGATTATAGTAGACACTGGCAGCAATCCTGGAGTTGCCATTTATGTCTTTCGGGGAGATTACCAATCGGGGAATCTTGTACCCTCAAACGAAGGGACACTGGAATGGGTGAATGTAAAAAATATTCAAAAGGTTGATGTTGTTGAAGACCTGACCACGATCATTCCAAGGATTCTCGCACTAGAAAAGGGTGAACAGCTATTTTCGGCAATTTATTCATTTGATTCCGCTGATAACCTTCAGATTTCATTCGTAAATTAAGGGTCATCCCGGGTTGTGTTCAAAAAAAACGAGCATCGTACTTCCATATGTCCGTTGATCGAATTCAGAAAAATGCTCAAGATTAAGTTTCTTGTATTCAACTGGGTGGATTTGAATGATCACCCAGCCATCGTTTCCAGACCAGCCATCATTTTTATCCAAAATTTGAATCGCTTTTTCCCATAATTCTTTATATTGAGGTGGGGCGATATATATATATTCGTATGACTTCTCCGGTATTTGAGAAAGGTATTTGTTCGCGTCCAGCTGCCTAATGGTAGATTTCTCTTTGTAACTTGTTGCCTCAACATTTGATTTTAGAACGTTAATAGCAAGATGATTGATATCGAGAAATAAACAAAAATTTCCCCCACGGCTAAGAGCTTCAATCCCGACGCTTCCAGTACCAGCAAACAAGTCAAGAAATGACGAACCTAAAATATCTCCCCCGATGATATTAAATAACGATTCCTTCACCCGATCCGTAATCGGACGGGTGCCATCCCCAGGAACAGATTTCAATCTAAACCCCTTAGCTTTCCCTGCGATGATCCTCGGGCTGCTCAATATTAAATACCTTATTTAACTGGAAAAACCGAATTTCTTACGGTGACTATGTTACCGTAAGGCGCGGTTATCGGGACAACACACCCAGTCCCGAGGATAAATTTCTTTCCCTCAGAATCACGTATGGCTTCAAGCGCTTCGGATTGAATGGTTTCCGGGGAACCAAGCACAAGGGATTCAACCCTCCGCAACCCTCCGCAAATTACCCTGTCAAGTGTTTTTCTGGCATCATGGAGGTTGGGGGGAGTATGCTTATCATGCCAGTTAAGTACCTGGGCAGGGTAACGCGCAACTCGATCAAAATGGATTTCTTCCCCATGAATATGGACCATATTGAGCCAAAGCGAGGATACTGCCTTGAGAAGTTCCAGGTCGTAAGTCGCACAGAATTCATCGAATTGATTTACTGTCAACAGACTGGATTGTGCGTGTTGAACGGCAAGAAAGATTCCATCAATTCCCAAAGAACATGATTCTTCTATAAAACGGATTGTACTTTCCGTTATGATTTTCAATCCTTCATGCAGAGCCTGAGGATTATCGCGCATCATGGAAAGCAAGCCAGATTGCCCGGCGAGATTTTTTGCTTGAGCCATCGGGTTAAAAATTGTTTGTATGATAGGGGTATCCGGAGTGAATTCGCGAATAATACTATCCAGAGTTTGAAGTTGATTTCCCAGGAATCCCTTTTTGGGATCCAATACCTTGAGGTGATTCCAATCCTCGGGTTGCTGGATGATCGGGGTCGAATAATCCCTGGTTCCCTCAGGATTCCCTGACCACGTATCATTCAAGCCCCAATCACGTAAACAGAAGGATGAGGCTGGCGTAATTTTGATTAGATCAAAATCGAAGGTTTTTTGATAATTCGTGATTGCTGCTGCAAGCCGATCCGGTGATTGATCATCGACTGGAAAATGGCGCCATAAAGCAACAGGTGGGGGGGACTGTATTTTACCGGCGATACAATTTTCCAGGCGGTCTCGATGACTATCCTGAAATTTCAAAATCTCTTTCACGATTTTCCTGCTTTCAATGGGATGATCTTTCTAGAGATCAATTCCTCTTCAATTTTCTGATTCTGGAAATACCCGGTTATGAAATCCGATTTGCGCAGACGGAGTGCCATTGGGGCGATCCTGCACAAGTCTTCTTTTTTTACTTCTTTTCGACTATCAGCTGCTGCATATGCCCGAGAGGCTTCGAAGAGGGTTACCTCAGCCCGCAGAGAGTCGATCCCAAGTTTTTGGATTAACCGTATACCAACCTGGGCAACTTTATCAGAGATAACTACGGAAGGTAGCATGTCCCGGGCAGCCTGAATTTCTCTGCCTGCCATGGTGGTATCTTTTGAATATCTGGTGATCAAGCTGTTGGGATTCTTTTGGTAGGAGGAAACCCGCCGGTAAACCTCCAGCCGGTCTGAAGGATTTGATAATCCACGCACAAGAATCCTTAATCCGAAGCGATCCATAATTTGTGGACGGAGAATTCCTTCTTCGGGATTCATTGAACCAATGAGAGTAAAGCGTGAGCGATATGTGGCTGAAACTGGTCCTCTGCGGACAGTAAAATTTCCCTGCGCTGATGCATCCAGTATGGAATCAATGATCTCGCGATTCAGAAGATTGACTTCATCAATATAAAGGATGTTTTGATCTGCCTGGGCAAGCAAACCCCGTTTTATTCGAAACTCTTGTGAAAACTTTGCACGATCATCGACACCCCCAAGAACATCATCGATCGTTGAATTCAGGGGCAATTCCACCAGCCTGGCTTTATCTTTTTTTGTAAGGGGAAGTCCCTCGGCATACTTCTTTGCGCAATCCGGGCAAACCGCATCCATACCCCCGGATTGGATATCCTCTGGGGTACAGCCATAATAACAAGCACTTCTCTCAATAATCGGCAGCAGGTCAATCAGGCTTCGTACAGCGGTGGTTTTTCCGGTACCACGCGGACCAACCAGTAGAACTCCACCAATGGAGGGGTTAATCAGAGAGAGGAGAAGAGCCAGCTTAAGATCGGGCTGACCAACCAAAGCAAGGAATGGATAAGGCAGTTTCTCTGCAAGCCCCGAATCTTCCTGTGGAGTGTCCTTTAGAGTTGTTACCCCTGTTGCGATGTCAATTAACTGTCGAAGAGATTTCACCTCAGGGTATTCGGGATTTTGATTCATTCCATCGGTATCGTTTAATTTTTCATTCATTGATACCTCTCAGGCAACATCTTTGAAAGTCCAGTACCGGTTAGCGATAAAATTCCAGATCAGAACAATAATGATCGCGCAGGCGAGCGCGAGATTATGACCTACAACTGTCGGGGAGAGGAAAAAACCCGGCAGGAACCTGATCGCGAGCGAGTTGAAAAGTTTTTCAAGATACGCAAAAATGGGGGTGCGGATAATCAAACCTATCACACTGACAAGCGCGAATTGTCCCATTTGAACAGGAAGTGGTCTTGCGATAGATCCCTTAAATGTCCAGGAGCGGTTTAGAAAAAAATTATTCACCACTGCACAGGAAAAAGAGACAACACTGGCTGCAATCGCAGAAATTGGTGTAAGCTGGGTGAGCAGATTAAAAATCCCGAAATCGATTACTGTGCCAATCCCCCCAACGACCGTAAACTTAATAATTCTCTTTTGTTCTGATTGGTCGACCTGCATTATTTCAACCCTAATAAATCTGTAAAGTAATCAACTGTTATTCGAAGCCCTTGGTCGAGAGAGATTTTCGGAGTCCAGCCAAGGATTTCCTTTGCCCGGGTAATATCCGGTCGGCGAACTTGCGGATCGTGACCGACGAACATATTCTCCATAAAATTAATACCCGCAGGGTTATTAAGGTAAAGATTAATTTTCTCTGCAAATTCACGGATACTGATTTCCTCAGAATTCCCGAGATTTACTGGTAAATGTTCATCAGAAAGCATCAACTTGTATATCCCATCAATCAGATCGCTCACATAACAGAAGCTTCTGGTCTGTGAACCATCCCCATAAATTGTCAGAGGCTCCTTTTTCAAGGCTTGGTGAATAAAATTGGGAACGACCCTGCCATCATCCAACCTCATTCGCGGACCATACGTATTGAAAATTCTCACGATGCGAGTATCAATTTTGTGGGTCCGATGATAAGCCATCGTAAGAGCTTCCGCAAAGCGTTTTGCTTCATCATAAACTGAGCGTTTACCCACCGGATCCACATGCCCCCAATAGCTTTCCTTTTGCGGATGCTCCAATGGGTCACCATAAATTTCACTAGTTGAAGCTAAAAGAAACTTGGCATTTTGTGCACGAGCGACTCCCAATGTATTATGTGTTCCCAAAGCACCGGCTTTCATTGTTTGAATTGGGAGATTTGGATACCCGAATTGCGAAGTGGGGTTTGGGCTGGCAGGAGAGGCAAAATGAAGTACATAATCCAGTTTTCCGGGAACGAAAATGAATTCCGATATATCATGTTTAATAAATGTGAAATGTTGATTTCCAGCAAGGTGAGCGAGATTTTCCGGTGTGCCGGTGATGAAATTATCCATCCCGACAATATCATGCCCCTGTCCAATCAGGAAATCGCATAGATGCGATCCTAAAAATCCGGCTGCTCCTGTGATTAAAATCCTCATTTATTATCTCCAATCCATTCTAGTGATTAACCCATCCCCGGTCACCTGGTTGGTGCTGAGATCGGCGATATTCAGGAACCAAATATTCCCTTGATATAAGAAGGCAATCTGATTTACCTCTCCTTGATCATTCTCTGGTGACCAGGCGACAATCTGAGGCTCCAATCCAATTGAACCCTCAGGGGGAAAAACGGTTAATTTATTCGATCCATCCCTGTCCATCATGATCAATTTATAACGGCTTGTATCGCTTTGAGAAGGAAATATCGCTTGTAAATATGCCAGTTGATACCTGCCATTAGGCTGAACCGCAGTTGTGGAAGGGTAGGCAAACATACCAGATAAAGGAATAATTGTGACCGACGGATTTGAATTCAGGAAATTCGCCCTCAACGAGAAATCTGGTGATGCTTCTTGACCAGGTTCATCTATGGCAGGGGTGTGATCTGTATAAAAAAGGACCCGAGAATCTGGTGACCAATTTATGGGAGGAATCCAGGCCCAATCGCTTTGAGTATCGAATGGTAGGATATCCTGAAGAGGGTTGTAACCGCCTTCTTTTTGATCGATCGTTCCAAAACTATCCGGGCGTGAATAAGCCAGAGTTTTTCCGTCCGGCGACCAGCGAAAATCAGTTCCCCACCACCCGTAGTTGCCACCGCTGTTTGTTTCTATTATCTGTTCGTTCCGTATGATGTCTCCACTGCTTGTGAAGGTTAGTATCCATAAATCGTTATTGGCTTGCCATCCCGGAGGTGCGTCACGAGGTTCCACCGTGGAATAGGAAAAAGTGTTTTCCTGGTTTGGAATCCAACCTGCATGATGAAGAATATTTTTTATACCCAGGTCGATTGGTTTTTGTCCTTCATGAGCGATATCAACGGTAAAAAGAGAATTAATATCTTTATTTCCGGTAACTGCTTTACGGGTATAAAGAAGCCATTTACCATCCAATGAGATTGAGAAAATCCTGCCATCAAGATCACCTGTTGTAACCACCGGACGTCTCTGACCGGTTGAGTCGTCCATTACCCAGGCATTCCCTGCGATCAAATACGCAATCCTGCCTGGAATGGAAATTGGCGTGAATGGGGCTTGTACTCCAACCATGATAATTTCAGGCACAGGGTCCTTCACGACCGAAACCTTGAAAACAGTCCGTGATTTTTGGGCACCGTCCTCCAAAACCCGCCGGTAGGTGATCTGTTGACTACCATTCGTTCCGGGTTGAATCAAGAGCGTTTGACCCTCCGGCAGAGATTCATTCTGCACCGTTTGATGATCGAAAGGTATTATCTCTTCTTCAAGTTCGAATTCTTCAGTAACACGGGTAACCTCGATCTTTTCTGGATCGGTAATGAGTTTAAAGGATTCAGGATTCACCCTATCGAGGTTATTGAGTTTAATACCTGCTTGATCGAGAATTTGCAAAACTGAGGATCCTGAAGGGACTTCGAAGGGCAGTTCCTTCCCATCCGCTTTGACGATAACCTGGATTTGAGCGGGTGGTGTTTCAGAGGATGTACAGGAAACAAGCGAGAAGCTTAGAAATATTATGGAGATGAAGGAAAGTAATTTGAACATTTATAATGTGAAAAAGGTATAATCAACAGGCTTAATTCCGCGATTTTTGATTATAGCATGAGTGAATTCCCTCCAACTCCATCCCAAGATATATCTGCAGTTCTGGAAGCGATGCTTTTCGCTGCCCCTACCGGAATGACTCTTTCACAATTGGCAGAAGCATCTGAAAAAAAAGGTGTCGAAGTGGAAGAGGGTTTAAAAATTCTGGAACAACGGTATAACCAGGGTGGGGGTTTGAGATTAAAGTGGCACAAGGGTAAGGTGGAATTGACCACGGCTCCGGAATTAGCTGTGCATATTGAGAAGTTATTAGAGTTGGAATCAAATTCACGGCTCAGCAGGGCTGGGGTCGAAACAATGGCTATCGTAGCCTATAAACAACCGATTACCCGCCCCGGTATCGATGCGATTCGGGGAGTGAACAGTGATGGGGTGATAAAAAGCCTTCTGATGAAAGGATTGATCGAGGAAACTGGGAGAGCTGAAGGTCCAGGCCGCCCCATCCTTTATTGCACCACAAGTGCATTTCTGCAGCAATTTGGGCTTCAATCAATCGGCGAATTGCCGCCTTATGATTACGAGGCGGATACAAGCGAAAACCCAGAAGATAACCAGATCCTGAAGGATTAGGGGATGACAACAGAAAGGCTGCAAAAAATTCTTTCACAGGCAGGATTCGGATCCCGCAGATCTTGCGAGGAATTGATTGTTTTAAAAAGGGTGACTGTAAACGGAGCGCTAGCAGAACTGGGGATGAAAGCAGATCCAGAGAAAGATAATATTAAAATTGACGGGAAGTTGATCCCTAAGAAAAAACCTGGAAATATATATATCGCATTCAATAAAAAAATTGGTGTCCGTTCGGATACCGATCCGCTAGATCCCCGCCCTGCCGTCCGGGATCTAGTTCCTGTAGAAGGTCACCTCTATCCAGTCGGTCGACTTGATGTTGATGCGGAAGGACTAATTCTCTTAACCGATGATGGTAACCTTGCAAATAGGTTGACCCATCCAAGGTATGGACATGAAAAAGAATACCAGGTGCTTGTTGCAGGACGCCCTGATCAGAAACAACTAGCAGCCTGGCGTCGGGGAGTAGTCCTTGAAGAAGGAATTAGAACTCTTCCAGCAAGAGTCTATATTCAGAAGCAAAATGAAGATACCACCTGGCTCAAAATCATTATGCGCGAAGGCCGGAAAAGGCAGATTAAGGAAGTTGGAAAAACCATTGGTTTACCAGTCAAGCGAATTATCCGCACGAGACTATCCACGCTGGAACTTGGAAGTTTAAAACCAGGTGAATGGCGCTACCTCACCAAGGATGAAATTCGGGATTTGTCCGGAAGCGTTGTTGCCGAAAAAGAAACAATAAAAATCGAAAAGTAATCCAATTATAACCTCCTGATTTACAGGAGGTTTTGATTTATTGTAAAAATGATTCCGTTTGAAGCTACCCTTGACTACGATTGGACAGAAAGATTATTAATCAATTCCTTTACTGCTTTTTTTTGATCTTCTGGTAATTCTGGCGGCCGACGGACATATAGTTTTAATTTATCCAATGAAACCGCAGGAATAGGTGATCCATCTGCTTCGATTGTTATTTCTTTGCTGATAAATAAAGCGACGGAAACAGGGTCTGGAACCGCGTTTATCCCAGATATTTTTATAAGAAGTTTATTGAAATCCTGGAGTGTGGCTTCGGCCTCAAGCGTTGGGTTTCCAATGCTTTCCGTTCCAAATAATTTGGAAAAAAATCTGCCCGATTTGGCCAGTTTCCATTTTTTCCTGGAGGGATCATAGGTTACTTTTCCTTGAACCATAAAGGTATTAAATAACCAGATACCATTTGGCCCGGCGAGAAGGTGAGGGATGGGGGTCGTGTAATGAAACAATGAATATGAATTATCCAAGCCTTTTAATGACGCGCTTATCATTTCATCAGGTCTTGGAGATACTCCAAACCTGCTTGAAAGGGGGATATTTATCGTAGACAAAATAATTCCAATTGCACCTGCAATCAGGGAAGGGATAAAAATTGATGAATTCACATCTGCGCTCATGAGGGCAAAAAAAGAAAAACCCATGAACCCCAACCCTAAGATCAGAGTTAGCCTGCTCAGGAATTTATTACGTTTGATCAATTTGTCATTTGAATATATTTTCATAATTTATTAACCGGGATTAGGCGAAATACTGATCCTTCTTTGAATTTCCGAACGAATGGATTCCAACATTTTTGAATCGACTGCCTTTTGCGCCAGAGCCAAGCCATTGGAGAGCGACCTCGCATCTGATCTGCCATGACCAATAAAAACATAGCCATCGATCCCCAACAAGAAAGCAGCTCCAATTTCTCCTGGATCAAGCATTTTCTTGAGTGCGATAAACGCCGGTTTTGCAAGAAGGTACCCAAGTTTCCGAATTGGGGAAGCCGAAATCTGATCTTTCAGATTATCAGTAATAACTTTGGCAACAGCCTCACTCGATTTGATAAAGACATTTCCTGTAAACCCATCCGTAACGAGGACATCGACGATACCGGCATAAAAATCCTTTGGCTCAATATTTCCGATGAAATTCAATTCAGAGTTCTGGAGGAGCGGATATGCAGCTTTCACAAGCTCGTTACCTTTGCTGGCTTCTTCACCATTTGCAAGCAGTCCAACACGTGGATTGGGTTTATCGAGCAATTTTTCTGCATAAACAGACCCCATAATCGCGAATTCCAGCAGGAATTCAGGTCGGCAATCTGCGTTCGCCCCTGTATCCATAAAAAGTGCCTTGCCATTCTTTACAGGTAAAACTGCACTTAAAGCGGGACGGGAAACGCCTTTTATTCGCCGCAATGTTGTAACCGCTGTGAAGTATGCAGCACCGGTGTTTCCAGCGGTCACGAAAACACGGGCTTCACCGGATTTCACCAGGTTCATCCCAACCGCCATTGAATTCTGCGGTTTATTGCGGACAGCTTCCACTGCATGCTCATCCATTTTCAGAATTTCTGGGGCATGGAGAATCCGGATAGGGGCGTTGTTCGTATTCAGCACCTTGAGCCTGGGTTCAATGATTTTTTCATCTCCAACAAGAATAATCTCTTCATTAAGAATTTGTGCTGAAGTCACAGCTGCCTGAATTTCAGGTTCCGGGTACAGGTCACTTCCCATCGCATCTAAAACGAGCGCCATATTTCCTCCAAGTGATTAGTTTCTTGACACATGCATCAAGCCAGTTATAATATCGATGCTTAAGCGCTGGTGCTGGAATTGGCAGACAGGCATGGTTGAGGGCCATGTGCCGCAAGGCGTGGAGGTTCAAGTCCTCTCCAGCGCATTTAGCAGCCGTGAAAACGGCTTTTTTTTATCCTACAAGTCCCGATCCACGATGAAGTTAGCAAGATCAATTAATGATGTATGTTCTTCCGAGGTCGGGTAGCTTTCTATCGACCTTATTCCCCGCGCTGAAAACTCCTTCGCAACGTTCAATGATTCGCGAATGGCATCTGTGGAAACCAGATCGGTTATCAATTCTTTGATATTCTCATTGTCTTCAATACAATTCCCGGAAAGAATATCCTGAACGAATTTCCGATCCGGATACCTCTCAGTGTAGATTTGAAGAGGAAGTGTAAAAAGTCCTTGATGCAGGTCGTTCCCGACTGGCTTTCCAAGCGTCGCCTGGTCCCCGGTGAAATCCAGAATATCATCGATGATCTGAAATGCCATTCCAATTTCACGACCGTATGTCTTAAAAGATTCATGAACCTTAGGGTCATCGGAGCAAAGGAGTGCGGAACAATAAGCGCATGTTTCAAATAAAGAGGCTGTTTTTGCATAAATTCGTTGATAGTATTCATCCCGATCTAATCTACATGGACCATGGAAAAGTTGAGTTATTTCTCCATTTACAATTATCGAAAGAGTTTCCGAAAATCGTTTCACAACCCTTGTGGATTCGGTATCTGCAGCCAGTTTTGCCGAACATGAAAAAAGATAATCTCCAGATAAAACCGTCGCCCCGGCGGACCATTTTGCATTCAGAGTTTGAATTCCCCGGCGGATCAATGCTCCGTCAATCAGATCATCATGGACAAGTGTGGCAGAATGGAGAATCTCCACTGATGCAGCGAGAAAGTAGATTTTCTCTTCCGGTCCACCCAAGACTTTGGAAATTAATAATGAAATTGCTGGCCGAACCCGTTTACCGCCCGATGTAATAATCTGATCCAGTGCACTGGCAAGATCCTCGTTTTGGCTTTTAACGGACGCATGCATGATCGATTCGACAATCGCAAGATCTTTTTGAACCGGTGTTAATATTAAATTTAAACTGCTCAAATGGACACTCCCAGCGAAAACAAAGTATTCGCGGTATTTGTTGAGATTTTGCCTATTTCATCAAAAGATATATTGATTTTACCTGAAACCATTTGGACTGTCTCACAAATATAAGCTGGTTCATTGCGCTTTCCGCGGTATAAATTTGGGGCTAGATAGGGAGAATCAGTTTCAAATAAGAATGATTCCAAAGGGAGTTCGATTAATAATCCCAAGTCAATCCTTGGGGGATTGTAAGTGGCTGCGCCTCCAAGACCAAATTTGAAATTCTGCTTCGATAATATTCTTGCTTCTTTGACAGAGCCTTCAAAGGCATGCATTACCCCGGGTTTATTCACCAGAGGCGATCCATCCTTTTCCAGATCCATTTGCCATTTGGAAAGAATGGAAATTAATTCAGGAACCGCAGCCCGGCTGTGAATGATTGAAGGAAGTCCGCTAGAGCGGGATAAATCCAGCTGTGCTTCTAATAGTGCAAGTTGTTGTTGCAGAGGCGAGAAATCCTGGTATTTATCCAAGCCGATTTCTCCAATTGCCACTACTTTTGGATTGCTGGTCAGAGATGCCAATTGTGAAACGTTGTTCACAGAATATTGCGAGGCGTAATTTGGATGGATGCCAACCGCGGCAAAAACCTCATCATATTTGCAGCTAATCTCAATAGCTTTTTCACTGGTGGGAAAGTCGACCCCCGGAACGATTAATCCAACCACGCCGATTCGCAGGGCAGATTCTATGACTTCGTCCAAATCATTGGCGAATTGCTCAAGATTCAAATGACAATGGGTATCTACTAGCAATTAATCCAAACCTGCGATTTTCAGACCATCTTGAAGAATGGATTTTACTTTATCCTCATGAGTGGTTTCACAGTATACGCGCATAATAGGTTCGGTGCCTGAGAACCGGATCAAACACCACCCACCATCTTCAAGACAAAATTTGAAACCATCCGTTGTGTTTAAACCAGTACATCTTAATCCGCCAATCTTTTCTGGCTTGGCGGCGAGAATCAGTTTCTCCCTGGTCGCTCGGTCGCCGATGAAAGATCTATCCACCCGGTCGTAATAATGCGCTCCAATTTTTGAAAAAAGAAGGTCTATCAATTCTGAGGGTTTCTTGTTCAATTTGATCATCATGTCGAGAATATAAAGCCCAGCGAGGATACCATCCCTCTCGGGCACATTTCCCCGGAAGGCATAACCGCCAGATTCCTCACCACCGAGCATGGCATTTGTTTCCAACATTTTTGGCGCAACATATTTAAAACCGACTCCGGTTTCATAAACCGGGACATTATATAGCTTGCCTAATTTATCCAACATGCTCGTTGAGGAAAGAGTTTTTACGATCGGGCCTCGTTCGCCACGAACTTCGAGAAAATAGAAAGCGAGTAGGGCATAAACCCGAAGCTGATTTACGAAGCAGCCGTTTTCATCACCCACACCAAGCCGGTCTGCGTCCCCATCTGTGATAAGCAAAACATCTGCATTTGTTTCTAGGGTCTTCGCTAATCCGACATCTATGTTGGGCGGAATCGGTTCAGGGCGTTTCATTTCAGGAAAGGAAGGATTGCGCTGGTTATGAATCTCGGTGATTTGGATTTTCCCACCCCGCAAAAGGCGGGTAAACCAGCCGGAGCCATTCCCCCACATGCAATCCACAACGACCTTGAGATTAACTGATTTTATTGGTTTGAGATCTATCAAATCATCCAGATGTTTGATGTAAGCAGGTGCGGGATCGAACCGGACAATCAAGCCTTTTGTTTCTGCTTCCGTAGCTGACATTCTTTTTATACCATTAGGATTATCCGGAATTAGTTCTTCGATTCGAGAAAGACCTTCCGGGGCAATGGCACCGCCATGTTCATCCCGAACTTTGAATCCATTATCCGTGGGGGGATTATGAGATGCAGTGATATTAATCGCGCCGGAAGCATTTTTATCCAGAACGGAATATGCAATAACCGGCGTGGGGGTGGCGTCAATGGTTAGGTAGACCTTCAGATCGTTTCCCGCAAGGACTTCGGCTGCTGCGAGAGCAAAATATTCTGAATCAAAGCGTTTGTCATACCCGATTATGAACCAATTTCCGCTTTTCCCATTTTCTTTCATGTATAAGGAAAAACCCTGCGCAGCCCGGCGAACATTCGCGAAAGTGTAATCCTCCGCAATCATTCCCCTCCAACCGTCAGTACCAAATTTGATCTTATCAGCCATTATTCCTCCAGGTTCAATCACCGGATGTAGGATTATTATATCAAGGTAACAACCCTAGAAATAGCTGGCGTGATCTCATCCGTTATAATGGCTTGCAGAAAGCGGATAAGAGAATGGATAAATCCTTAAAGAAAAATACATACTTGGACTTTGCTGCGACTTCCCCAGTTGAAGAAAGGGTATTCAATGCGATGCTCCCCTATTTTCGCGAAGATTTTGGGAACTCCTCCTCGATTCATCAATGGGGGCAGCAGTCAGAAAATGCCCTGGAAAACGCTCGCATTTCAGTTGCCCAAAAGATAAATTGCAAACCAACTGAGATCATTTTTACTAGTGGTGGGTCAGAATCGGACAACCTGGCATTAAAAGGGACCGCTTTAGCCAGAAGAAGCTTGAATGGCGCAAATAAAATCCTGATCAGTCCCGTCGAACATCCAGCAGTTTCAGAAACTGCGAGGCAGCTCAAAGAAGTATTCGATTTTGAGATGGAATATTTAAAGATTGATGAGTACGGCAGAGTGGACCTTGAAGATCTTGAAAAACGAATCAATCCTGAAGTCGCAATTGTTTCAATAATTTATGGAAATAATGAGATCGGAACGATTAATCCCATCCGGCAATTGGCAGAGATATGTCACCAGGCGCTTGTACCTATTCACACAGACGCAGTACAGGCTGCAGCGCATTTGCGGATGGATGTAAACCGTGATCAGGTTGATTTATTATCTTTGGGCGCGCATAAATTTTACGGTCCAAAAGGAGTCGGAGCGCTTTTCGTGAGAAGCGGAACCCCAATCATCCCGATCCAAACGGGAGGCAACCAGGAATCCGAACTCAGGGCTGGCACCCATAATATTCCCTATATCGTTGGCTTGGCGGAAGCTCTCACGATTACAAACGAAAACATGAACAATTATCATGAAAAAATTATCCCTATGCGAGATTATCTGATCGATTCTGTTCTCGCATCGATTCCGGATTCCAAGCTGACTGGTCACCCTTCTCACCGCCTTGCAAATCATACAAGCTTTGTATTTCAAGGACTGGATGGAAATGAATTATTAGTTATCTTGGATCAAAATGGGTTCGCCTGCTCCTCCGGATCTGCGTGCAAAGTAGGCAACCCGAAACCATCCGAGGTATTATTGAATATTGGCCTTGCACCTGAATGGGCTTCCGGTTCTTTAAGAGTAACCCTCGGGAGGACTACCACCATGGAGGAAATTAACTCATTCATTCAAATCCTGCCCGGAGTAGTAAAGTCACTCAGGAAATAACTCGACAAATGGACCCGGTTAAAGGAAAAAGAAAAGTAGTTGTGGCAATGAGCGGGGGTGTGGATAGCTCTGTGGCTGCGGCTCTTCTTCTTGAAGAAGGATATGAAGTAACCGGTGTAATGCTCCGTTTATGGAGTGATATAGAATTAAACACTGGTAATCGGTGTTGTACTCCCGATTCTGTTGATCTGGCAAAAGGTGTGGCAAGACAATTAGAGATCCCTTTTTATGTCATTGATGCGCAGACTGAATTCAAAGAAACCGTGGTGGATTATTTTATTAATAGCTATTCATCGGGAGAAACTCCCAATCCATGCGTGATCTGTAACAAGTTTATCCGTTGGGGATTTCTTCTTCAAAAAACGAAATTGATGAGGGCGGATTATTTTGCAACCGGACATTATGCTCAAATCAAAAAAAATGGAAGCGATCCCGTTCTTTGTAAGGCAGTGGATCCGAACAAAGATCAGTCATATGTACTCTCGAGGTTGAGCAGGAAGGATCTTGAAAAAACAGTCTTTCCGCTTGGAAGTTGGAAAAAAGAAGACACCCGCAAAAAAGCTGAGGAATTAGGGTTAAATATTGCGAAAAGACCTGATAGTCAGGATCTATGCTTTACAGGAAAATCCGATTACCGTGAATTTCTTTCAAAATATGCACCTGGGTCCACCCGACCTGGAATTATTACTGATCGAAAGGGAAACAACCTAGGAAATCATAAAGGACTAGCGTCCTATACAATTGGTCAGCGGAAGGGTATTGGGATTGCCTCGAAAGAACCCCTTTATGTTATGGATAAGGATTTCGAACATAATATTCTTATCGTTTCGGAAAATAAAAACCTCGGAGTGAATAAATTCAATATTCAAGATATGAATTGGATGATGGATTTCGAGGAGGATGAACTAGATATTGAGGTCATGACCAGATACCGATCGCTATTATATAAAGCTAAAATATATATTCAGCGATCCGAAGGTCGTGCGTTGATAAATACCACGGAACCAGTGAGGGATTTAGCCCCAGGACAATTAGCGGTACTCTATAAAGACGAAGCGGTAATCGGTAGCGGTTTTATTTCTAAGAATGAGGAATAATAATAATGACTTTACCTTCTTTTCTTTTTGGTTGTTTATTCGCCACACTTTATGGAGCAGCATTCCATCTCTGGCGGGGAGGAAATCTTGGTAGATTCCTTTTCTATTTAGCATTCAGCTGGATAGGATTCTGGTTAGGGCAATTCATTGCGACAAAACTCGACTGGAATTTCTTGAGTGTGGGTCCTTTACATCTGGCGATAGCAACCTTATTCAGCTTTTTGTTTCTTGGCCTTGGATACTGGTTGAGTCTTATTAATACTGATAAGAAATAAAGAGGTAAATATGTACAAAATCGAATCCCTTTTATCTGCCAGATTGTTTCTGCAACCTCAAGCTGCGGGGGATTTTATTTATTTTCTTTCTAACATAAGTGGTCATTTAAGCTTATATAAAATGAAAATTGGAGGCAGCGTTCCACAACCTTTGCTGCCTCCTGATATTGCACTTCAAAATCCTCATTTAATTGATGGCTATTCTTTCGCCATCTTTCCAAAACTCAAGAAGATTCTGGTAATGATTGATAAAGATGGGGATGAAAATTACCAACCGATGTTCATCCCTATAGGGGGAGGATATCCAGAAGAGATTTTCGGTGGCTATTTTAATTCCTATCGCTGCCATTTAGGAAATTTCGATGCAAAACAAAATATATTCTACCTGGCAAATGAAGAGCAGAAAAAACCCGAATCTGCAGTATTCCAGGTAGACCTAAATAAGAACTCCGTGATAGAACTATTCAGGTCGAGCGGTTTCGCGATGGCTGTATGTAACACGGTAAACCATAAGAAAATTGTTATCATTGAAGCATTTACTGTTGGAGATGAGATCCTTTACCTCTGGGAATCCAGAAAGTCCAAAAAAACCGTTTTAATCGGAACCCCCGTTTCAGATCGAAAGCCCGATAAAAGAATCCAATTAACCGGAATCAACGGGGCAAGCTTCACAAAAGACGAAAACGGTATATTAATCTCATCCGCCATTTATTCAGACGCCTATAGCGTTGGCTATTTAGACCTGAATAATAAAATAGGTTTAAAGCGAGTAAAAATTAAAGGATTAACCCATACCGGAAAGGGAGAATTGGAGTGCATTTCAGGGTTAAAAGGAGATCAATTTACGTTATCTTATAACATTGACGGGATTTCGTGGTTATATCAGGCTTCCTGGAAAAAAGACAAAAAATTACTCAAGGTTGAGCGTACCATTTGCGGAGGTAAACCCCTGGAAAAAGGAACACTTGAGTCATTTACCTTTAATCCAAAGAAGGATCAATACGCACTCTCCTTCTCATCTGCGGATCTTCCCACCCAGATTCTCCTGGTGGATGTTAAAACTAAAACCAGGCACCATTTTCAAACAAACGAGCAGGTGCTTGGAATCCCAGACCATTTTCTTTCAGCAGGGGAAGACGCTTCCTTCGAATCCTATGACGGGTTGCGAATGTCTGCCCGACTATATTTACCTTGTAAAGACTTGGGATTCAAGGGTCCCCGACCACTTGTATATTATGTCCATGGAGGTCCACAGGGGCAGGAACGCCCGGATTTCGCCTGGTTTTCCATGCCGTTGATCCAATATCTGACTTTAAAGGGTTTCGCAGTATTTGTACCGAATGTACGAGGGAGTACAGGGTACGGATTGGCTTATACGAAATTAGTTGATAGAGATTGGGGGGGAAACGACCGGCTGGATCACGTTCATGCGTTAAAGATTCTTGCAACGGACGAAAGGGTCGATACCAAACAAGCCGGAGTAGTTGGCAGATCTTACGGCGGGTACATGTCATTAACGCTTGCGGGAAGACACCCGAAACTTTGGAAAGCAGCGGTAGATATGTTCGGTCCTTATGACCTTCTTACCTTTCTCGAAAGGATTCCTGAAAGTTGGAAACCGATCATGAAAGAGAGCCTTGGAGATACGGTTAGTGACCGTGAATTCCTAGTGGAAAGATCTCCTAAAACATATTTAGGGAATATGACCTGCCCATTGCTTGTGATTCAAGGAAGTCATGATCCTCGCGTGGTCGCTTTGGAATCTCAGGATCTGGTCGATTCTCTAAAAGCACAAGGTAAAAAGATCGATTTCATTTTATTTGAGGATGAAGGTCATGATGTCCTTAAGTTTAAGAATCGGGTTCGCTGTTACGAAGCGATAACTGAATTCTTCATAAAAACATTGAAACCGGAAAAGTAAATATACATGGTATGGAATAAATTACGAACAGAAGCCCAGGAGGGTGATCTTGCGGAACTGGTTGGTACTGGCTTTAAACATTTCATCATCCAATTAAAAAGCGATACCGCATTGCACACGCACCGGGGCGTAGTCCAGCATAGTGATTTGATCGGTAAACCCTGGGGATCAAAAATTGCAAGTCATAATGGGAACCCTTTCTACCTGCTTCAACCTTCCCTCGCAGATTTGATCCGAGGAATACCCCGTTCAACGCAAATTATGTATCCAAAAGATATTGGATTCATTTTGATTACATTGGGAATCGGTCCCGGAAGTGTTGTGATTGAAGCTGGCACAGGATCAGGAGGGTTGACCACAGCGTTTGCATTCGCGGTTGGCAGGGAAGGGAAAGTTTTCTCATATGATTCAAAAATTGAACAACAAAAGACAGCCATCAAGAATCTGGAGAAATTTGGACTCGCAGAAAGAGTGACTTTTAAAATAAGAGATATTATTGAAGGCTTTGATGAATCAGGCGTCGATGCTATTTTCCTGGATGTTCCCAATCCATATGATTACCTGGAACAGGTGAAAACTGCTTTAAAACCGGGTGGTTTTTTTGGAACGATCCTCCCAACCGCAAACCAGGTTATAAGGTTATTGCCAGACCTAAGGAGAAACTTTTTCTCCTTTATAGAAGTTGTAGAAATCCTAATTCGTTACTATAAACCAGAATCAGAACGATTCAGACCTGTAGATCGAATGATAGCCCATACAGGTTTTCTCATTTTTGCCAGACCATTTCTGGAACCCATGGATGAATCTGGTTCTGATGCAGACTCCTCCGAAGAGGAAAATGATCCTTTCGCGTTGCAAAATGCAGGAGATTGACTCCTTTTCAAAACGAAAATCTTAATGATCAACATCACTCCGGAAAGAATTAGCACCTTACTTTCATCAACAATAAACCACGAGGAAATTGGATTAGATCATCGAACAAGAGCAGCAGTACTGATCCCGCTTTTCCTTGAAGATAAAATTTGGAAAGTTTTATTCACAAGAAGAAGCCAAACCGTTCAGGATCACAAAGGCCAGGTATCCTTTCCCGGGGGGGCATTTGAATGGATTGATCAAGATCTAGAAGCCACGGCATTGAGGGAAACTGAGGAGGAAATTGGGATCCCAAAAAGCCAGATAAAAATCCTGGGAAGAATGAATTCATTTCCATCAATCAGTAACTATTTAATTACCCCTATTGTAGGATTAATAATATTTCCATTTCAGATTAGGATGGCGGAAGAAGAGGTCGACCGTGTTTTTACCGTAAGGTTGGATTGGTTGGCTGATTCCTTAAATTACGAAGAACGGGATTATAAACGCTCAGATGGTAGGGTAGAGAAAGTGATCTTCTATAAGGAGATCGATGGAGAGTTATTATGGGGGATTACCGCCAGAATATTAGTACGTTTCATTACAGAATTATCAAGAGAATAAGAAAAAGCAGCCCGAGGTGGGCTGCTTTTCAAAATTATTTATTTTCCTCTTCAGGGAGTTCTTCTTCTTTCTTCCCTTTTTCGATAACTTCAGGTTCTTCAAGACCAGCTACAACTTCTTCGACTACCACTTCGTCCACCACCGGATGGGTAATGTGAACGATCAATTCTTGCGGGTCATCAAGAATCAAGACTTTTTCAGAAATGACGACATCCTTGACATAAAGAGCATCGCCAATTTTTACAAGGTTTACGAGATCAATCACATATCGATCAGGTAGATCCTGCGGGAAGCATTCGACTTCAATTTCAGTCAAACCGGTAACCAGTACGCCATTGAAATCCTTGACGGCGGGTGCAATACCAACAAGTTCAACGGCGACATTCGTTCGGATCTTCTCGGTGAGAGAGACTACCTGAAAATCGACATGTTTTAATGAATTTCGTAGGTAATCCTTTTGTTTTTCCCGGACCAGAGTGGCGTGTTCTTTCCCGTCGAGGGATATGGTCACGATGCTGGAAGAAGTCACCGAATTAAGTAGTTTGGTGGCTTCGCGCATATCGAGGGTGATGGGGGTGGAATCAAAATGATGCCCGTACATGACCGCCGGTAATTTACCATTCCGGCGCAAGACTCCGACCTGTTTTCCTGTTACAGTACGGGTAACCGCATTCAACACAACTTTATCCATTTTTCCTTCTTTCGAGTGCCTCTCACCCTTGGGGGTTACCTTCACTCTATGAATTTGCGGTTCAACCGCATGATTTTTTTTATGCCCACGGCACGAGGAAGGATTTTAATTCCTCGATGGGTTTAAGTCAAGAAAAACCATATGGGTGTATCCCAGAAGACGAATTATTATACCCAATCAAATGTTCGTGTCACTGCTTTTTTCCACGCCAAAAATAAAGTATTCCTTTGATTCTCATCCATTTTTGGTGTCCATTCGGATGCTTTGGACCAGTTTTCACGCAATTGATCAAGGTTATCCCAATATCCTACTGCGAGACCGGCTGCATAGGCGGCTCCAAGAGCAGTTGTTTCGAGAATGCGAGGTCGGACTACAGGCACGTTCAGAATATCCGATTGAAATTGCATCAGTAAATTATTGTTTACCATACCGCCATCCACCCTCAAAGAGGAGAGGCGCACCCCAGAATCAGATTCCATGGCATCCAAAACTTCGCGTGTTTGGTAAGCAGTAGCTTCAAGAACAGCTCTGGCAATATGGCCCCGGTGTATATAGCGGGTCATCCCAACGATTGCACCCCGGGCATCACTTCTCCAATACGGCGCAAACAGCCCGGAAAAGGCGGGCACAAAATAAATTCCACCATTGTCCTCAACCGTCCGGGCCAGAGGTTCGATTTCATTTGAGTTCTCAATGATCTTAAGGTTATCACGCAACCACTGCACGAGGGCACCGGCAATCGCAATAGACCCTTCAAGGCAATAGACGGCTTTTTCCTGTCCAAGCTTATAGCCAACGGTTGTAAGAAGTCCGTTCCGGCTTTGAACAGGTGTATTACCGGTGTTCATTAACATAAAACACCCGGTGCCATAAGTATTTTTGGCCTCTCCGGGGAGGAAACAGGCTTGACCAAAAAGAGCTGCCTGCTGATCGCCGAGGTCGCTTGAGATCGGAATCTCAACACCATCGATATGCGCATAGCCATATACTTCGGAGGATGACCTGATTGATGGCATAATTGACAAGGGGACACCCATTTCTGATAGGATCGAATCATCCCAATTCAAATTCGACAAATCCATTAATAAAGTCCGGGAAGCATTAGAAACATCTGTTACGTGAACTCCACCTCGATCACCGCCGGTGAGCTTCCAGATCAACCATGAATCAATATTTCCAAATAATAATTTGCCATCGTGATTCGCTTTGTTGATAATTGGATCATTATCCAGTGCCCAGCGAATCTTGGGACCTGAAAAATAAGTTGCAAGCGGGAGACCGGTTTTTACACGAAAACGATCAAGACCTATATCACCAGCTAAATCATTACATAATTGATCCGTACGTGTATCCTGCCAGACAATAGCATTTCCGATTGGATCTCCAGTTGTACGATCCCAGAAGACACTCGTTTCCCGTTGGTTGGTTATACCAATCGCCGTGAGATCTTTCAAAGATAAATTAGATTTTCGAAGCGCATTACGAATAACCGAAAGGGTATTTTTGAATATTTCCACGGGGTCATGTTCAACCCAGCCTGGTTTAGGAAATATCTGTTTATGTTCCATCTGGTTCAAAGCGATGATATTTCCCGAGTGATCGAATACGATGAATCTTGTACTGGTAGTTCCCTGGTCAATTGATCCAATATATTTCGTCATAATTTCTCCGATTTTCTTGTGAGTAGTGAATATTTCAATGAGAAATTATCTACAATCCTAGCGATTTGATCCTTGGAATTGCTTCCCAGGCTGCTTTTTCCCCAATTTTGATTATTTCTGCAGCATATTTAAACCCGAATAGCGAATCGATTTCATCAGGAATGGAGGGTTTGATGAGCAGATCTGGTGGGTAATTCTTTAAGTGAGTAGATGTCTGGTGGTTCGACCGTATATTTTCAGCCCTGTACATACTCACTAGGGATTCCGGAATCAATCGGTTTGGATTCCTGGAATAATCCCAGGGATTTTCAAAACCCACCACAGGCTGAACATCAATAGCGATCATTACTTCAGCTCCGGCGTTTCTTGCATGGTCAACAGGAAGGTTGTTGAGTACACCTCCATCAACTAGTAATTGATGACCTAATTCCACTGGTTGAAAAATCCCAGGTATTGCGATGGTTGCATAAATTGCCGGCAGGAGTGGGCCGGATTGAAGAACAACTTCGGTTCCAGTAATAAGATCCACGGCGATAACCTTCAGGGGGAAAAGCAATGACTCAAATGAATGATTTTTACCGATGAGATTTTCAAGATAAGCTTTTACCCGAATTCCTTCAAAAAGGCCGCGCCTTAATGGATTTGGATCGATAAGCTTAATAAACTCCCTCGTTTGCGCCATTCGAAGCGCTTCTTTTTCAAGATCAAGAGGGGAAATGCCAGTTGCGAGGGCAGCACCAACAAATCCACCAAAACTTGTTCCGCAAATTAAATCAAATTTTATACCTTCCTGATATATGACTTTCATGAACCCAATATGTGCCATTCCGCGGGCTCCCCCTCCACTCAAAACAAACCCCACTATTTTGTTATCAGCTTTCATATTCTTATTATATACAGGTAGTACAATGAATGTATCCTTTTCAAAATGGATGCAATCTGATATTATTGAAATTACGACCTCGGTTGCAATCCCGGGGTCGTTGACTGTTGTACTTAGATAAGAAGGTGAAACACATGTTAGTTAGACGAAAAGACATCAGGAATATTGCGATCATTGCCCATGTAGATCACGGGAAAACAACTCTTGTGGATGGTATGTTGAAACAGGCGAAAGTTTTCCGTGAAAACCAGCAGGTTGCAGTCAGAATCATGGATTCAAACGACCTTGAACGCGAGCGCGGAATAACAATCCTGGCAAAAAATACTGCGATCTCGATCCCTGACCGGGATGGAAACCTGGTAAAAATCAACATTGTAGATACTCCAGGTCACGCTGACTTCGGGGGAGAAGTTGAACGGGTTATGAATATGGTGGATGGTGTGCTGCTGCTAGTAGATGCGGCAGAAGGTCCTATGGCTCAAACCCGTTTTGTTCTGAAAAAAGCGCTTGAAATGGGTCACAAAGCGATCGTAGTGATCAATAAAATGGATCGCAAAGATGCAGAACCTGATCGCTCAGTAAATTCGACATTCGATTTGTTTGTTGATTTAGGCGCCAACGACCATCAGGTGGATTTTCCAATAATCTATGCAAACGCGATAACTGGTCAAGCTGGTATGACACAGGAACTTGGACCAAATCTTCAACCATTGTTTGATGCGATTTTAGATAACATCCCTGCACCTGAAGTGGATCCGGACGCCCCGCTGCAAATGCTGGTGACCAACCTCGGATATGACGATTATCGCGGAGTGACAGCGCTAGGCAGGATTTTTGCAGGAAGGATTAATGCAGGTCAAGAGCTGGCAAGGATCACTGTTGAGGGTCAGGTTCTCAAGGAGAGAGCCAGATATCTCTATATTCACCAGGGGTTGGAAAAAGTGGAAGTCGAAACCGCCGAGGCCGGAGAGATAATTGCTCTTGCCGGACTTGAAGGAATCGCCATCGGTGAAACGCTGGCAGACCCGGAAAACCCGGTTGCCTTGCCGCCAATCACTGTGGAAGAACCAACTGTTAAAATGACTTTTGGAGTCAATACATCTCCCTTTGCAGGGAGAGAAGGAAAATGGGGAACTTCTCGAAAACTCCGTGAGCGCCTGCTTGGGGAACTCAAGAAAAATGTTGCATTAAGAGTGGAGGAGACAGAACGCCCCGATATTTTCATCGTTTCGGGCAGGGGTGAACTCCATCTCGCCATCCTGATCGAGACGATGCGGCGGGAGGGGTATGAATTTGAAGTATCCCGACCTGAGGCGATTTTCCATACAGGCGAGCATGGGGAGATCCTTGAACCCTATGAAGAATTGCAAATCGAAACAAGTGCGGAAACAGTAGGCGCAGTTGTGGAGATGCTTGGATCCCGCCGTGGAAAGATGCTTGACATGCTGAATTTACCGGATGGCTCAGTGCATATCCGTTATCTTGTGCCAACCCGCGGAATTCTTGGTTTCAGGTACCAGTTTCTTACCGCCACACACGGAACTGGCGTCATGAATTCCATTTTTGATTCATACGGTCCAATGGCCGGCCCGATCGTTTCACGAACAACGAGTTCTGTGGTGGCCTGGGAATCGGGGACCACCTTCACGTTTGGGTTAAAGAACGCGGAGGAAAGAGCGACCTTATTTATTGGAGCTGGTGTAGATGTTTATGAGGGAATGGTCGTAGGAGAGACCTCTAGACCTACAGACTTGATTGTGAATGTTTGTAAGAAAAAGCACTTGACCAACATGCGTTCATCCAATAAAGATATTGAGATTCGCCTAGTTACTCCCAGACAAATGAGTTTGGATGAAGCGATTGAATATCTCTCGGAAGATGAATTGCTTGAGGTAACCCCGGAGTCGTTCCGGATTAGAAAGAGAATTCTTAATACCGAAGAACGAGGTAAGCAATTCAAGAAGGCAAAAGAACTCATGATGGAGTCTGAATAAATAAAAATAACACACTTTTTGGTGTTATTTAAATAATCAAATTGTGACTGTTACAATTAAAGGGCTAGCCGCCCCCGATCACTGCCACGAGATCAATAATTTCCCCATCATTAATAATTTCATCCTTGTCTTTTGGGATTTCATTAACAAAAGCCATTGCCACCAGTTCCGGGGGGATACCGGAATCAAGTAATACCTTCCGCAAAGAGAAACCGCTTTCGACCAGAATCATATTTTTCCCTTCGGCATAATTCTTTAGCATTCCTTTTGGATGAAGCTCAGCGGTACCCATTGTTTCCTAATAATTCTTATATTGCAAGTTCAGCAAGATCCAGCTTTATTAAGGTGGAAGAAGTTGGAATACCATTTTTATCCCAACCCCGCTGTTCATAGTACATGTCTAGCAATTTCTGCACATCTTCGAATTTTGTGATCTGGCCTTCGGTCGGGCCATCCAACGGTGGTTCGGAATAAAAACGCGGAGAAGGAAGGTCCCAATCCCGATTAAAACCGGGATTTTCACGGATCCAAAACATTCGGGTTAGATTCCATATCCTATCACCAGTCTTCTCCAAATCCTCCCAGCTGCGATGAATTCCGGTAATGGCTTCCAGAGCAGGCACGTACAAATCACGGTCTATCGATAATTCCACCCATTGAAGCCGGCAGGAACCTAACACATCAAACATGGGACGAAAATTCTGAAGCCAAATGATCCGGGCTACTTTTTCAGGGACGACCAATTCCCTGCCGACCTGCAGATCGTAGGTGATTGCCCAGGATCGATTGTGATGAGCTCCCACGTCACAGGTCATATATGCAAGAAGCATCGCAGTCGCATTATGAGTAGCATATGCGGATTGTTCCATACCTTTGACATGAATCGCGAATTTTTCGGATCCTTTCCCAACCGCTTCTGCAGCTTTTTTAACCCCACCGGCAAGCAGTTTTCCAAATCCTTCCTGGAAGGCAATTTTATGTATGAGTTTGAAGATTGAATCCGAATCGCCAAACCTTAGCCCCAAACCATCAGTATCTGTAGAAGTCAGAATCCCTTTCTGAAAACATTCGATAGCCCACCCGATCACGCCTCCGGTACTGATCGTGTCAATACCCAAGTCGTCACAAAGTCGGTTGGCCTCGGCGACATCTTCTATATCAGAAATTCCAAGGTTGGAACCAAGCATACCGATCGTTTCGTATTCAGGTCCTTCAACATTGGTTTTGTATTTTTTCATGCGGCTATATTTACCACAAGGGGAGGGGCAGCCAAAACAGCCTTTATCCGTGATTACAATTTTCTCGCGCATCACTGGACCATACAAGCTCTTACCTTCATCAAAATGGCCAGAACTAAAATTTCTGGTGGGAAGTGCGCCAACTTCATCACACCAGCTGGTAACGATGGTCGTTCCATACCTTTGCCAGGGGACCAGGCCGTCAGCGTCTTTGCAGGCTTTGAATAATTCCTTGCCTGCTTTTCGATAACCTTCCGAATCGGCTACCGGGATCGCTTTCGAGCCATGTACAACGATTGCTTTTAATTTCTTGGACCCCATCACTGTGCCCACGCCACCCCGGCCAGCCTGGCGGCCGTAATCATGATTGATGGACGCGAATGAGACGAGGTTTTCACCCCCAGGGCCAATCACTGCAACCTGGAATTCTTCCCCAAATTTATCTTTGATTGAACTCTCAACGGTGATCGTTCCTTTGCCCCAATATTCAGAGGCATCCCTAAGCTCAACTAAGTCGTTATCGATAAATAGATAGACTGGATTTGGACTGATCCCTTCGAGAATGATCGAATCGATACCGGCATATTTCAACTCAGCTGTCAACATACCTCCTAGAGATGAGCTTGCGTAACCACCGGTAAGAGGAGATTTCGTAGTGAAATCCATCTTTCCAGCCCCAGGGATCATCAACCCGGATAGAGGTCCAGGGGAGAGAATTAATTTGTTTTCCGGTCCAAGAGGATCTGCAAATTTGGTAACTTCTTTGAATAATAAATATGCTCCAAAGCCCCGGCCGCCAATAAAATTTATGGCTAGCTCAGGAGGGGTTGGGAATCTGGTCAGCTGCCCGTTTGAAAGATTTACTCGCAGAATCGAACCGCCGTATCCATTCATTTGTTTCTCCTTATACCGGTTGCGTTTCCGAAATCCAAAGAGCGTTCGTTCCGCAAACGAGCACGCAATCTCCGCAGAGATCACATTTCCAGGCGGTTTGCGCAAGATCGGCTTTAACGAACATCACATTTTCAGGGCAAACAGGAACGCATTCCTCGCAGAGGATACATTCGGAATATTCAACAAAAAACTTCCCACTATCCCTCTGTTTTATCGCATTCGTTGGGCAAACCTCTGCACATTCACCACATTGCGTGCAAACTTGCAAAGCATAGGTTCCCGGTTCTGGAAAATGAGGAATGAGCAATAGGGCAGCTTTTTTTGGATTATTTTCCCCAAATAGATTCATGGAGCAGGCTACCAGGCAGGCTCTGCATCCCGAACATTTTGCATTTTCTGCATAAAGACGCATGGTGTTCTCCTGTGATTGAGCGGAAATGTTGCTTCGTTATTTATAGCAGAAAATTGAAGAGATTCAAAATATGTATTGAAATAGTAAATTCATACAATAAATACCTAAATACTATGACATGTGTTTGTAAAGTGAGGGTAGTTATACAGGTTCTTTCAAATAAGAAAACTGGTAGAATTATTTTGAAAAATGAACATAGATGTCGAATTCATTGGAATTTCGCGCATCCTTTCGGGTGTGTCAACGGTATGTATTGTCATCCCATCCCAGGGAACTTACCGGGACGTAATTCTGGAATTAGCCAACAAATTCCCGCAATTTATAGGGCAATTGATTGATCCTTCCCAAAAGGCATTTATCGGTTCAAGCATGTTCAATATAGACGGAAAACGGATGATCAAAACAGAAGAGTTGGATAATACTCCCGTGGAACATGAGCATTTGATCGTGATGTCAATTATGGCTGGTGGATAATACGAACCACTTAACTTTTCAATCCTGAGGAGGCAAGGCTTTATGTTTGGTTACAGCGGAAAAATCCTTCACATTGATCTCACAAACCGGAAACATTGGGTTGAAGAGAAATCGGAAATTTGGTTAAAGACTTACATCGGCGGTGTTTCAATGGCCACCCGTCTTTGCTGGGAGAATATTAAACCCGGCTGTGACCCTCTATCAGCAGATAACCCGATCTGCATCGCAAATGGAATATTCACAGGAACGCCTGTGCCGGTGGGCGGAAAGTTTGGTATGGCTTCTAAATCCCCTCTGACCGGTTTAATCGGCGATAGTCTCTCCGGCAGCTGGTTCTCAATCGCGTTGAAACGCGCTCAATGGGATGGTGTTGTTGTACATGGTGCCAGCGAAAACTGGGTTAATGTTTTTATCGATGACGAGCGGGTCGAGTTTCGCGATGCCATCAAACTTCTTGGAAAAAATACTTTTGAAACAGAAGAAGCGATCCGCGATGCTCTTGCTGATGACCAGGTCCGTTCTTGTACGATCGGTCCATCAGGCGAAAATTTGGTTAGATTCGCAAATGTTACCAATGATGGCAGGCAGGCCGGACGCACCGGGCATGGAATGGTATGGGGTTCCAAGAAATTAAAAGCATTATCGGTTCGCGGAACAAAAGGCATCAAAGTCGCTGATCCTGCCTCGCTGATGAAGATGTCCTTCGATATCAGCGATCAGGCACAGGGACCTCACACGGTGAAATACCGCGTTCTGGGCACTGTAACTAATGTCTTGAATATGAATAAACTCGGTTTGCTCCCAACCCGGAATTATCAGGAAGGGACCTTCGAGTTCGCTGAGCAAATTTCCGGAGAAGAGTTATCCGAGCATTATAAGGTCAAGACAGTCGCATGCGCACAGTGTCCAATCGCCTGCGAGCAGATGTCCATGGTCAAAGAAGGCCCTTATGCCGGAGCGATCACGGGTATCGAATATGAATCCCTTTATGCTGTGGGATCAAATTGCGGGATAAGCGACATGAAATCCATCATTAAAATGGTAGATATTTGTGATGAGAGCGGGATGGATTCCATGAGCGGTGGGGTAACGGTTTCCTGGGTCATGGAAACCTTTGAGAAGGGAATATTCAAAAAAGAAGATTTCAAGTGCAAAAAATACCCGGAAGGGTTCGAACCGAATTTCGGCGATGGAGAAGCCGGAGTTACCTTGTTAGAGATGATTCGCGACCGCGAAGGAATCGGGAATATTCTTGCTGAAGGCACCCGAATCGCTTCAAATACGATTGACAAGGAACGGAAGACGGAGACTTATAAGTGGGCGATGAATTCGAAGGGTTTGGAATGCCCAGGGTATGACGCCCGCGGATTAAAAACTTTCGCTGTCGGCGCAGCTGTCGGGACACGAGGTGGATGCCATAACCGCTCTGCCGCTTACGATATTGACATCTCCGGAGGGACTGACCGTTTCAATATCGATGATAAACATGGCGAATACGCCCGCGAAGCTGAAGAGTACGCCGCTGTTTATGATACGCTTCCGTTATGTAAATTCATCCGACGATGTTTCACAGGAAAAGCAGATCGATCTGGTGCGTGGCCTTCCATCGCAGCACTCATTAATGCAACTACTGGCTGGGATTTCAAATACGAAGATATCGACCTGATTGGCGAGCGGGCTCATACGATTAAAAAGGCATTCAATATAAGGGAAGGCTGGACGCGAAAAGATGACACACTCCCTTATCGCTGGCACAACGATCCAATGACCAAAGGCGCTTCCGCCGGGCATGTTGTATCGATTGAAGAATTGGAAACGATGAAAGATCAGTACTATAAGGCCAAGGGTTGGACGAATGAGGGAATGATCCCTAAGACGAAATTAATTGCGCTCGGAATGTCCGACGTTGCCGAGCAAATAGGGGTTTAAATTAAAGGTAACAGGAGAATACATCATGCCAACAACTGCTTCCCGCTTCAAATACATCGCCTGTGATTATGAAAAATGTATTGGCTGCCAGTTATGCGAATATATCTGTTCTTACACAAAAACCGGTGAATTCAACACATACCGCAGCCGGATCAGGGTTGTCAGGGCTGAAGAGATCCTGATCACTGCGGTTGCCTGTCGCACCTGTGAAGATGCACCCTGCGTGGTGGCTTGCACCCGCGACGCACTCATCCAGGATCCCCAAACCGGGTTGGTTCGTGTGGATGTCAACAACTGTGATGCCTGTGCGTGGTGTATCGAAGCCTGCGACTTCGGAGCAATTTCGATCAACCCTGAATCAAAACTGGCAGAGATTTGCGACCAGTGTGAGGATGTTGATGGAGGCCCGCAGTGCGTTCTTTGGTGCCCGAAGGATGCATTGGAACTTGTTACTCCTGACCAGCGTGCTCAAAAAGCCAGGAAGCGTCTGGCTACGGAAGCTGCCATTGGTCCACGTTCATAAGTTATTGTAAATCGAACATCAATCTGTCAAGGAGCAGCATGACTAACACCGACAACAAGGAAGAACTTCGCATTGGCGTTTATATATGTCATTGCGGATCCAATATCGCCGGGGTGATACCACCTGCCGATGTAGCTGCCTACGCAGCCGATTTACCAGGGGTGGTAAGGGCAACAGATACGCATTATGCTTGCGCCGATTCGGGTCAATCTCTTATTAAGGACGATATCAAGAAGTACAACCTTAATAGGGTGGTTGTTTCTGCCTGCTCCGTGCGTATGCATGAGCCGACCTTCAGAGCGGCTGTGCAGGAAGCTGGTTTAAACCCATTTCTGATGGAAATGGCAAATATTCGCGAGCAATGCACCTGGGCGCATGGGCACGATAAAGCAGGAGCCCTGGAAAAAGCCAAAGACCTCACCGCAGCGGCAATTGCAAAGGCAAGTTTCCTCACACCCCTGGATATGATCTCAGTTCCCGTGACCAAGAAGGCGGTTGTAATCGGTGCAGGCGTTGCCGGTATCAGCTGCGCGCTGGACCTGGCAGAGCAGGGAATTAAAACAATACTGGTAGAAAAACAGGAAACCATCGGAGGGGTCATGGCGCAACTGAACAAGACCTTTCCAACGATGGACTGTAGTATATGAATTCTTGCACCAAAGATGGTTGACGCGGCGCGCCAACCGAACATCACGGTAAAAGCATACACGGAAGTTGAAAGAGTTGAAGGTTTTGTCGGAAACTTTAAAGTCCAGTTGAGAGAGAAATCCAAGCGAGTGATCGCCAGCCGCTGTAACGGTTGTGGAGATTGCTCCAAAGTTTGCCCGATCGAAGTTCCGAATTATTTTGAGATGAATTTGGCTCCCCGGAAAGCGATATACGTTCCGATGAGTCAGTCTGTACCGCTGAAATACACAGTAGACATGGATGCTTGCATCCATTGCTACAAGTGCGTAGAAGCCTGCGGTAAACTCAACGCGATTGATTTTAGCATGGAGGATAAAGTCAGTTGGGAAGATGCCGGTGCAATCATAGTCGCGACCGGATTTGATCATTTCGACCCGAGTGTTATGAGTGAATACGGTTATGGCCGCTTCCCAAATGTGATCACTTCCATGGAGATGGAAAGGTTGAATAATTCAGCCGGTCCGACTGCCGGGGATCTTATTCGCCCGAGTGATCTTAAGAACCCCAAACGACTCGCATTTATAAATTGTGTCGGTTCGCGTGATAAACGCTATAACCCTTATTGCTCGAATTTCTGCTGTATGTATTCGATCAAGAATGCCGTTTTGCTGAAACAAATGGATCCTGATCTGGATATTTCGATCTATTACATGGATATTCGGACACCATCCAAAGGATATGAAGAATTTTATGACAGAGCAAGGGAACTGGGAATTCATTTCATTCAGGGAAGGCCAAGCCTTATTACTGAGGACGAAAAGACAAGGAATTTGTTTGTTCATTCAGAGGATGTCGCCCTCGGTAAAGTGATCGAGTTGGAATACGATATGGTCATGCTCAATCAGGCTGGTGTTCCCCAACCTGACCAGGCGACCATGAGCTCGGTTTTGAATATCGTACAAAGCCCGGGTGGTTTCTTCATGGAATACCATCCAAAGTTGCGCCCGATGGATACACCCACAGACGGCGTATTCCTGGCCGGAGCCTGCCAGGGGCTGAAAGATATCCCATCCAGTGTTGCGCAGGGTATTGCCGCAGCATCCCGATCGAGCCGGATCCTACATTCAGATAAATGGGAGATCGAACCAACCGTTGCATTAGTGTGGGAGGACCGGTGCATCAGCGCTCAGGGAAAACAGTGTGGTTTGTGTGCGAAAGCATGTCCTTATGGCTCTATCAATTATGAGGTGGGTAAAGCAGCCGAAGTGGTCACCGCTAAATGCCATGGTTGCGGTGGCTGCGTTGCAGAATGTCCGCATAATGCGATTACCCAACTTCACTACACAGATGCCCAGCTGCTGGTTCAGTTGCAGGCGGTTCTGGCAATTGAACCGGAAAAGAAAATTCTGGCATTCCGATGCCACTGGTGCTCTTATGGTGGTGCCGACCTGGCTGGGACCAGTCACTTTGAATATTCCGCAAATGAACGCGGATTACGGGTGATGTGTTCCGCCCGCATGGATTCTGATTTTGTCTACGAAGCGTTCCGCCTTGGAGCAGGCGCTGTGCTTTACTCCGGTTGCCACAGACAGGATTGCCACTATATCACCGGTCAAATCGTGGGGGCAGCGAGGGCAGAGAGGTTGGTGAAAACATTTGATAAGATGGGAATGTCTCCTGGAAGATTTCGGGTGGAATGGATCTCAGCTGCGGAAGGGGATAAATATGCGCGGGTGATTAATGAACTTCAGAAGACCATTGATAACATACCCCATGAAAAACTTATGGATGAAATCGAAACCCTACGTCCACAAATGGAACAGCGAGCCCGCAGGATGAAAGAAGCTCCAAGAGTGGATGAAGCGATTGAATTCTCCAAGAAAATGGTTGCCTCTATGCACGGAGCGGAGGTTTCCAAATGAGTCACGGAACGATTGATACGTTTGCAGATAAAGTAAGAGCGATTCCGGGTGGTGAACACCTCGAAATGTGCTATTCCTGCGGGACATGCGTCAGTATGTGCATGATCCAGCAAAAGGTCGAGCCGGAATATAATCCCCGCCGTTTAATGCGGCGCGTGTTAATGAACCAGGTTGAGGATTCCTATAATGATTTTACTACCTGGATGTGCTCCGGCTGCGACCTTTGCTACCCTGCCTGCCCGCAGCAGATCCATATATCAGGGGTGATCGGGGCAGTCAAACAGCTTGCCATCGAAGCGGGTTATACGTCCCCGCTTGAGACGGTGAAAGTAGACGAAAAGATCTGTTCGGGCTGCGGGGTATGCGTGATGGTTTGTCCTTATGAAGCTCCCCACCTGATCGAGAAGAAAATCAAAGGAGAGGCAGACCAGGTTTCGCATGTGGATGTGAACCGCTGCATGCGCTGCGGAACCTGCGTTGCAGCCTGTCCTTTGGGTGCGATCTCCCGCAAGGGAGTGGCAAATCCGGATATTGTTAAGCAGATCAAGATCAAACCTGACACGAGTGGAAAACCGCGGATGATTATATTTGTTTGTGACTGGTCTCTGCGGGTGGATGATGATCTCAAAATCCTCGAATCTTACCCGGCAAATGTCCGCGTGGTGCACATACCTTGTTCCGGTCGAATTGACCCTCAAATGGCGATGATTGCATTGCGTTCCGGTATTGAAGGTGTGCTGGTTTGCGGTTGTGCTCCCGGGGAATGTCATTTCAAGCGCGGTACGTATGTTGGATCCTGTAAAATCTCACTGCTTGGAAATCTATTTGAGCAAATGGACCCTGAAAGGGGAGGAAAGGTTCGGTTTGTCCAAATCGGTACACAGGATCGCGGGAGAATCCGGCATGAGATCGATGGAATGCTTGAAACCCTTTCTTCAGGAAGAGCGAGGTAACATGAACCAACGACCAAAACTCGCCTTTTATTGGGC
>Ga0315283_10000129_pt1 | contig 45399 bp, 28 predicted proteins | sample YL17G09_0_MG_FD_204541 | JGI IMG/M metagenome (GOLD analysis project Ga0315283, IMG submission 204541) | Sediment microbial communities from Yellowstone Lake, YNP, Wyoming, USA - YL17G09_0 | ecosystem: Environmental > Aquatic > Freshwater > Lake > Sediment | place: USA: Wyoming | collected...
CATTGGCCTTTATACTCACTCTACCATTTAGTCCTTTCATGATGCTGGTTCTTGTAAAGTTCCAGTATGGGATGGACGATTTACTGTCATACGCACACGGAAACCTGTCGCCGTTATATTGGGCTGACGAAGCTCACAATGATGAAGCGATGGAACCGTCATGTTTATAGTGCTTCCCAAACGTCGGACGGAAGGTCGTATTTTGCGAACGCTATCCGTAAATATGGGAAGGACGCCTTCTCGCACGAGGTCCTCGAATCGTGCTCAACGCTTGAGGAGGCTAACCTAGCGGAGCAGAAGTGGATAGCTCACTTCAAGACACGCGACCCCGAGTTCGGGTTCAACATTGCTTGCGGTGGCGGGTTCAGACCGAACCCGGAAAAGAGGAATCCCTGGGATCGACCTGAGTTCCGTGAGAAGGTCGGTTCCGTTCTGAAGGACGCTTGGTCCGACCCCGCGCGCGCCGCCGAGTTCCGTAAACGAAACCATGAGGCTCTTCGAACTCCTGAAGTTCGTCAGCGTCAGTCCGCGACTCTGAAGAAAGTTCGCTCGGAGAAGCCGGAGCTCTGGGCCAACAACATCGCTGGCTTTAAGGGTAAGAAGCACTCGGAAGGGACGCGCGCGAAGCTTTCTGCCTCCAACAAGACTTGGGAGCGCACTCCGGAGATGAGGGTCAAAATCAGCGCGGCGTTGAAGGGTCGCGACTTGTCTCCCGAAGCCCGTCTGGCGGCCGTTGAGGCGATGCGCGGGAAGCCTCTCGACGTTGTCCACCGCTCTAAGGTGAGCGCGGGTGTCCGGGCCTACTTCGACCTTTCAAAGAGGTCGCCTTGCTCGGAGGAGAAGGCGTGCGTCGCCTGCGGTCTTCCACGTCCTTTGAACTGGTTTCGTAAGAACAAGCGCCGGAAGGACGGGCTTTCGACCCGCTGTGCTGAGTGTGATCGTAGGGCCTTTGAGGCTTGGAAGGCACGACGTACTGCTTAGCCTTCGAATCCGTATGGTAGAGAAGAATGGCGTTCGGGTTCTACGGGACTTTCACCACCGGTCAGCTCCAGCAGCTGGTCGACTTCTCTCTCATACAGGAGAGGGACCTGGTGGCCCGCGGGTCATGGCTTTCCGCCCAGCTCACGAGGAACGGGATATTCACCACCGAGTATAATCCGCAGACCCATCTCCCCAGGTCGTTCTCCGCCTCAGCCGGGAGTTACGCCGCCAAGCTCCTCCAGGCGTACCGCATCCTGGGAGGGACTCCGGAGAACGACTTCATGCTCCGGTCCACCGACCAGGCGGTGTTCCTTACCCGTGGTAAGAACATCAACACGTCCACGACCGCCACGGACCCGACGGCAGGCTACTCGGACACGCTCTCCAACGGCCGGCGCGTTCGCGGGTCGCAGAGATTCGACAGGGACGTTGGCGTCCAGGTGACCAAGCTGAAGTCATGGCAGATTGAGGCCGTAAAGCACAAGCGGGAACACCTTGAGTTCAAGATAAAGAGGGCCCTCGATTATTCGGACCAGCTCCAGAGGGAGATCGCTGTGATAGAAGTCCTTCTTGATGTGGACCAAGGGCGTCAGGTCAAGGACGCCATCCGGAATATCCGCCTCACGTCCATCCGAACCGGTGCTCACAACGTCGTTGAGGACCTCATAGACATCTTCGGGCTCAACATCGGGCGGGTCCAGGACCTCACAAACCGGGCCGACATCGACGAAGAGCAGAGTGAGGCGCTCAGATGAGCTTCGACTTCGCCACGGAGAACGTGTGTACGCATGAGGTCTTCGCGGAGCTCTCCTCCCTCGACCCGTTCGTTCGAAACACCGTCCGATTCCAGAGGCCCCCGGTGTCCTCGCGCGTCAGCGTCAGCATCAACGACGTGGGCATCCCGTTTGACGGCCTATACTCGACGGCCTCCATCACACTCACCCGTCCGGAGCCATACCGCATTCAGGTCGGGAGGAACGACCTCCTATATCTCGGCATCGGGAATGAGCCCCCCAAGTTTGTCCAGATCGTCCCGGGGTCCTCCGTTCCGGCCCGCGACCTTGTGCTGAACCTTCAGCGCCAGATCCCGGAGTTAGCCTTTGACGCGGTGAACGGCCGTGTTCGCGTGTCCGCGCGGCAACCGTCGAAGAATAAGGCCTTCGTCTTCCACGATCCGAGATGGACGGACCGGACGAGCTCTATGCCCAACACCGCCCGTGTCCTCGGGGCGTACGCCGAGCTCGGGATTGCGCCCGGACGCGCGGCTGCCGGCATGAAAATGTTCCCCGGGTGGGAGGTCATGTCCGATCCGAACTCTTTCGTGGATGAGAAGATCCTCGTCTTCGACGAGCCTATCCCGAACAGGTTCCCCACTGTCCTCCTTCGATATGTGACGGACGCCGGGAACTGCCGTCGGTGCTTCGGCTCGAGGTTCGAGTTCGACTATTCGGTCAAGGACGGGACGTACGAGACCGTCTCGGGGGCCGACCTTCTCTTCCAGGAGTTCGACAAGTTCCTTTTCACGAAGGCGGGCTCTCACTGGAAATGGCCTTGGATAGGGACGAACATCACCGACCGCATAGGCGGGAAGGCGGCCACGTCGAACGGGCACTCCCAGGCCTTCATCACCATGGACGTGACTCAAGCGTTCAAGGCCTACCAGGACATTAAGAAGCAGCAGGATAATATGCTCTTCCAGAGGGTCACGGACGAGGAATTCCCCGTCTCCCTGGACGGGCTCACCATCGAGTACTCGGAGGTCGACCCGACCATCGCCGTCGTCTCGGCGGGCATCACGACCAGGAGCCGAGGCACCGTGGAGCTCAAGAGGGTTGTCGGGAACCCCTCCCCGTTCTTCATTGCCGGACAGAGCGACCCGTTCCACCGGATTGGGTGAGCTCCGGGCCGGCTGAGGCGTTTCTTATCGAGTACCGTCGGGGAAGATGGCGACCGCTCCGAAGATCGACTATTTCGACGGGTCCGGGACCACGACCGAGCTTGGCCTGACGACCAACCTGTTCAACCTGGTCTTCACCGGCTCGGTCGACGCCAACACGATTGACGTCCAGATTGACGTCAACGGAATCGGCTTCGTCTCCGACCCGACGCTCGTCGGACTTACCGTTCCGAGCTTCACGGTCCCCAACCTCGTAAGCTTTCCGAACGGCCTGAACCTCGACAAGGGCAGGAACACCATCCGTCTGAGGGCCATCGACCTGTCCGGGTCCGTCAGTCCGGTCACGACCATAACGGTGGACGTGAGGGCGGACGCCGAAATAGGCCTCGTCCCCGCCCCCGTCACCGGCTTCCAGATGAAGAGGAAGGCCATCTCCGTCGAGCTGGCATGGCCCGACCTGACGACGCAGGAGGCCGTCGGATATAACGTCTACGCGTCGACCGACGCCGGGGGTGCGGGATCCGGTTACCTTCGCGTGAACGCCGACATGGTCCCGGCGACGAAGCCCACGACGACGACCGTGGAGACCTTCCCCATAGCGAACCCGTCGTACGACTTCTCGGACTCCGAGTCCCTGGACCTTCAAATCATAGCGCGGACGGTCGACCCCGTCTCCGGCGCGGTCGTCGAACAGAAGACTCTCAATCAGTACCCGCTCATCCAGAATCCGAACGTCCGGTTTTCGATCGGCCTGGAGTCCCTCGTCCTCAGGAAGAACTACACCTTCACACACGACCGCGGGGCGAGCATTGGCTCCGGCATCCTCAACAACGACGTTTTCTCCGTTATTTCTCCGGAGGATCCTCTCTTTTACGTCATCTCAGCCGTCTACTTCGACAAGTCGACCGGCATCATGCAGGAAAGCCGCTTCAGCGTCGAGCTCTCGGGGACGCCGTTGGCGCTTGACGCCACCGTCCGCGGGGTCCGCATCCGCGACTCGAGGTCCATCTCCCAGGGCTACATCTCAGAGGTCCAGAAGAAAGAGCCGACCATGGCCCTCATTCCGGGATCGACCGTCCGGGAGGTCCATATTGAGCCGTTCTCGAACGAGATGCAGAAGGCCTACTTCCTGACGGACTGGGTCCATCGCTCCAAATCCTTCTCCGCGATGCTCGCCATCGACGATCCGACGTTCTCCGGGACGAGCATCCTCGTATCCCAGTCCTCATATAAACAGAGCCTTAAGACCGCTCTCTCCATCTCCGACGACAGTGCCGTCCAATCGTTCATCGACTCTTCGTTCGATTCCCTCGCCTCCAGCTTCGGGCTGGGGAGGCAGGGAAGCCGTTCCGCTGTCGTCAATCAGACGTTCTTCACGACGTCCAAGCCGGTCAAGGACCTGATTGTGTCGCAGGGAGCGATAGTCTCGTCCAGTACGAACTCTAGTGCCCCGCGCTATATTTCCCAGGGCGCGGTCATCCTGTCCGCCGCCAACGCTCCGGCCTACTATAACCCTGACCTTCGTCGTTACGAGATCCGTGTCCAGATGGTGTCCGACACCCCGGGAAACATCGGGAACGTTCCGGCTGGCGCCATCGACACCGTTACGTCCGGCGCCAGCGGGTTTCAGACGATCAACGAGGTCTCTGCGGACTTCGGCCGGGACATCGAGAGCAATCTTGGCGTGTCCGAAGACGGTCAGCGCGCGCTCTCCTCCCTCGACACCGGGACGGAGGGCGGTTACGAGAGGATCACGTTCGGGACGCCCGGCGTCCTCGACGCTTTCATCGTCAAGTCGGGCGACCCTCAGATGATGCGCGATTATGATGACGTGCGCAAAAAGCACATCGGCGGCAAGGTCGACATATACGTTAAGGGGACGAACGAGCGGACCGTCACAGAGACGTTCGCGTTCCAGTTCAGCGTGGCCAAGAGCGTCCGCTTCGACGTCATCGACGCCACCGAGCTCGTCTTCCGGGCCCGGGACTCAAGGCTCACCGTGTCGAATCCGATTCAGGAAATGCTGAACAACCCGAGCCAGGGACTCGGGCTTCGAAACCACTCGAACCTTCCGACCACGGACTATGACCTAACGGGCGTCACGATCCTCGATTATAGGACGATCAAGCTCAACACGTTCATCCCTCAGCCGGCCACCCTCGTTGACGACTTCGTCGAAGGGGACTATCGGTACAGGAGCAACAACCATTTCACGGCCGGAGTTCAGCCCGTCCGGCGCGTAGCCTCTGTCATTGGGACCGGTTCTGGGGCCCTCGACTCGGCCACCGGGTATACCCTATATAAGCTGCAAGACCCGCTTCTCGACGGAGAGAGCACGGGATCCACTGACTACGTCACGATAAACCAGGTCAACAACGTTCCGAACGGCGTGGCGATTGCCGTCAACGATGAACAACACGTCCTTATAGGCGAGTTCCAGGAGCCGCTCGGGTCTGTGGGCGTAAACAGTTTCACGCTCTCTGTCCTGTCGTTCGACAGGACAATCCTATACAACGGACCCAGTACGTCCAACCCGGACTACCTTGTCGTCGCCGGATCCCAGACAAAACCGCTGAAAATCGTCCGCTCTTCAAGTTCCGCCATCCCGACCGGCGCCACGGTCTCGGTCGACTACGAGCACGATGAGAACTTTGACGTCACGTACATCGTGAATGATACTCTCCAGCAGGTTCAGGCCCGTGTCAAAAACTCCAAGCATCTTACGGCCGATGCCCTGGTCAAGCAAGCTGTCGAGAACCCACTGTCAGCGGAGGTCACCGTAAGGCTTCTTCCGAACGCGGTTCAGTCGTCGGTCGACAGCGGTCTTCGTACGGCCGTGTCCATCCTTCTTGACAGGAAGGGCGTCGGGAATCAGGTCCATCAGTCCGACATGACCGGCTCCATGGAGAAGGTGGATGGCGTGGACTTTCTCATCCAGCCATACACCAAGCTCACCCTCCAGGACGGCGCGCTCCGCATCCGCGACCTAGTCCTATCCGATTACACTTTCCTCCCGTCCCTGTCGCAGTTTACGAACGCGGTTTATATCCTCATCGACGAGCTCCCGTTCGCCACGACGGACGGTGGCGGCCCGAACACCATCCACCACGGCGTCTACAAGGACGAGCTCATTATGGAGTCCTCGCCGGCGCTGGCCGACGTCGGAGTCGTCGTCAACCGTTCCTTCATCATCGGTAGGAACGGGGCCATCATCACCGGATACTCGGACGATGCTACGCTCGTGCCATTGTTCATCACTCCTGACGCCGTCGCGGCCGAGCGACTCCGCAGGACGGCCAACCGCGTTCTCGTCTCCCTCAACGCCGGACTGAACCCGCCGGACGTTCCGACGGACCACTCGTTCGCCTGCACATATGTCGTGTCCGGGGACCGTGGTTCCAAGGACCTTGGCGCATCCCAGGTGGAATACCTTTCCCCTGGCGATTTGACGATCACGTACAAGAAGAGCTGACGATGGCCATCGTCAGATATAACTTGAACGCGTATGAGACGGGAGAGGAGTATCTGTCCCGTCTCAGTCAAGAGTCGGAGGTGAACTTCAAGATCCTGCTGTCCATGCTATCCTCTTACTTTCAGGCCAACATAGACGGACCGAACTACGCAAGGCACCTGAAGGCCGTCGCCATCGAGCTCTCCCGCGTCCGTCTCATGCTCGAGGACGTCAAGCAAGACACGGACTTCGCCACAACGAGAACGGAGTTCCTCTATCAGACCGTCACGTCCGTCCTATTCCCGAAGAAGGAGGGAGCTCCGGACCTCCAAAAGGGTGACTCTGACTTCCGTGAGTTCCTCCGTAAGATAGTCAAGATCTACTTTGCGGGAAGCGTCCCCGACTCCGTGAAGAAGGCAGTGGAGCTCGTCTGCGGCGGGGAGGTCATCGTTCGGGAGAACTTTGAGCAGTCAAAGAGGCCTGGATCCGGGTACGACATATCCGACCAGTTCGGGTTCACCGTTGACGTTATCCTGTCCAGCCCTGGACAAGTGGACGTCTTCCTTGCGGAAAGGAATATCCGGATACTCCTCGCCATAATCCGGCCTGCGCACACGCTCTACACGCTCAAGTTCATCTTGCTCGACGAGTACCTTGGCCCCGGTCCGAAGCCCGAGAACCCGCCGTCGAACGTGGGAACGAACAAGGTCCGTGAGTCTTTCGTCTACAACCTGCAGAGTTATGGATATGAAGACTTTCGAAGGTTTGTCGAGGGCGTTAGGGGAACGGACATACTCGGCTCTAAAACCTTCGTTGCCGTGAAGGACGAGTCCCACGACGGTGACTTTTAGGTGACCGGCGGATCCTAAGATGACGACAGAGAGATTTGCTAACGCTGCGCAGACTACGATCAACCAGGTCGGCGGAATCACGCCCGTCGCCACGACCGTCTTCGTCACGTCCGCCGCCCTCTTTCCGCCGGCTCCGCAGTTCCGCCTCAAGATCGACGCCGAGATCTTGCTCGTCACGGGCGTGGTCGGGAACGTTTTTACACTCCTTCGCGGTCAGGAGGGGACGGCCTCATCCTCCCACTCCAACGGCGCTCTTGTTACTCATATCCTGACGGCGGGCGCCGTCGCTCAGCTCAAGGCCGATATTACCGGAATCACCGGGCCGGAAGGACCCACCGGCCCGCCGGGAGCGGGGACGACCGGCGCGGCCGGCACCACTGGCCCTGCCGGTGCGGCCGGTGTCACGGGCCCACGCGGGAACACGGGCGCCACAGGCCCGGCCGGCTTTGGGGCCACCGGTCTGCCGGGTCCGACGGGCGCTACCGGGCCCACGGGCCCGCGCGGGAACACTGGACCTGTCGGACCGACTGGCGTCGGAGCCACGGGGTCCACGGGGCCCACAGGATCGATAGGACCTACGGGGCCCACCGGGCCCCCGGGTGCGATCGGTCCTACGGGACCGCAGGGCACCCAGGGTGTGACCGGTCCGCAGGGTGTGACCGGACCGCAGGGTATACAGGGTGTCACGGGTCAGACTGGCCCGACAGGAGCTTCGGTCTTCGGAGGACCTACAGGTCCGGCCGGACCCACTGGCGTTCCAGGGCCTCAGGGCTCTCCTGGCTTTACGGGACCTCTCGGCCCTGCGGGAGCGGTCGGTCCAGCCGGGTCGACCGGCGCGACCGGCGTTGGAGCCACCGGACCCACCGGGCCGCGTGGTGCGACGGGACCCACCGGTTCAAAGGGCGACACGGGAGCGTCCATCTTCGGAGGACCTACGGGACCGGAGGGACCTACGGGACCTACAGGACCGGAGGGACCTGGCGGCCCTCCAGGGGCTGCCGGAGGTCCAGGACCTCAGGGCTCTCCTGGGCCGACGGGTCCGTTTGGTGGGCCTCAGGGCTCTCCTGGGATGACCGGGGCGACCGGCCCCGCAGGAGCTCCCCAGGGGTCCCCAGGTCTCAACGCCTTTAACTCAACGCCGACGTACGCTCAGAACAACTTCACCCTTACGACGGTCCTCACGGGCGCCGCGAACGGGTATAGCCAGAGCTGGCAGCAGCCCGGGCAGACCGTCTTCATACCGACAGGTGGCTATTACACGGTCGTCGGCGTCACGGGCGGTACGGGGACGAACCTCGTCCTTTCGAACCTGTTCGGCAACCAGCCGTCCGGGGCGGTCATCGCCGCAGGGTTTGTGGCTCCCGCTGGCTTCCCGGGCACTCAGGGTTCTCCCGGTCTTACGGGCGTGACCGGGCCTCCGGGCGCCCCTCAGGGAACTCCCGGCATGACCGGGTCGACAGGGCCGGCCGGGCCCACCGGAGCTGTCGGACCGACCGGTCCGCGGGGCGACACGGGCCCGAAGGGCGACACGGGAGCTACCGGACCTACCGGAGCCTCGGTCTTCGGCGGCCCGACCGGGCCTGACGGACCGACCGGGCCCCTTGGCCCGACCGGGCCTACGGGTCCGCCGGGTCCGCAGGGTACGCCTGGCGCCACCGGAGCCACCGGCCCTGCTGGAGCTCCCCAAGGGTCCCCCGGCGTCACTGGCGTCACTGGCCCGACAGGCCCGACAGGCCCGCAAGGAGTCCAGGGCTCTCCTGGCGTCGGGAATGCGACCGGCGTCGTCATCACCGACTACGCCCCGACGATGGGCTACACCAACGTCCAGGGCGCGATTTATGCGTTGAAGAGCGTGCTCGCTCCCGGGTCCACGCCGACCGCGGGCCTTACGGCCTATGTCATCAACACCGTCGCCCGGTACCACTACGTCGATGGCGCGGCCGGCAAGCAGGTGTCAAGCGCGACCGGGTACGTCGGGATCGGCGGATTCCTGTTCAACCCGTCCGACTACTACCCGGGCATCCCGAGTCAGCCCCAGCACGTCAAGTTCCAAGCCATCATGGAGACGGCTACGGGCGTTACGGCCTCGCTCCAGCTCTACAACCTTTCCGTCGGAACGGGAATGTCCGGCTCACAGCTCTACACGACAAACTCTGTTCCCACGTTCGTCGTGTCCTCGGACCTTTCTCTCCCCGTCTCGAACACCCTTTACGAGATCCAGCTCAAGATTCAGGCAGGAACGTCGACAGACCAGGCAGTGGTGAAAATGGCAAGGCTCGAGATCTCCCACGGCTGAGCCCGTGGGGCTGAGCCCGTAGTGTGATCGAGGCCAGAATGCCCTTTACCGGAAGGATAGGTACACAGAACAGTCAGCTCGGGGACATCGTCCTCGGGATTGTGGACGCGTTCGACCTTCCGACAATCGGCTTCCGGGTCCATGTGCTGTCGTCGAGGGAGATCCGAGTCCGCTTTGACCGGCCCGTCACGGACTCCGCCCTCGCCACGTCCTCATACATTCTTGCGGGCATTACGTCCGGGACTGTCGTTCCCGGCGTCGACGAGGTCGAGTTCTATGACGCAGACCGTCTGTCGGTCGTCGTCAGGACCTCCCAGCCCCTGACCTGGACGTCCACCTACTCCATGCAGGTGGTCGGCGTCCACGGGTTCGACGGTGAAGGAGTGGCGGCAGTGGCGGCGAATTTCACTGCCAACGTCCCCGACGCTCCGCGCGCCATCGGCGCTTTCCTCTCGAAGCGGGGGATGGTGGACGTTGTCTTTGATCGGCCCGTCGGTCCGTTTTCAACCTCACCGGCGGCGAACATCCGGAACCCGGACTTCTTGCCCGTTCCGATGATCTATCAGCCGTGGGCGGCTGAAAATATGCCCGAGAACACGTTGAGGTTCGTCTACCCGAACACGACCCCTCTCGGTGACTTCTACTTCATCACCACCTTCAACATCGTCGACGCTTCGAACAACGTCGGCGGGTTTGAAGTCAATCTTGCTCTTCAGCTCCGGTCTCCTCCTCCATACAACTCGAGCTCTCTTAGCCAGATGCAGTTCGTCGACGCCTATGTGTCGGAGATCGTTCCGAACGTGAACGCGGCCACGGTGCGCGTCTATTTCAGCGGCCCCGCCGCGTCGGTTGACGTCCTCAACCTTTCGCTCTGGAACATCACTCAGGGAGGACCGCACCCCAGGCCTGACACCATCAACTCGGTTCTCGTCCCCGACTGCGTCACCCTGACGGACGCCATCAACTTCCTGAACGCCGTCAGGACGACCTTCGCGGACCATGTGGTGGAAGCCCCCGTCCACGGAACAATTCAGCCGGACTTGCGTGCTTACCTGCTCTCCATCCCGCCAGCGATTGACTCCGTCACTGCCGGCATCGTCTACGACTATATCCTCAGTGTTTTCAAGGATCACGCTCTTGAGGACGTCGACCCTGGCAACCATCTATACCCCGAGCCGGACGGGATACCGGTGCTCCCCGTCGCGTACACTAACGCGCAGCTCATCTCATCCACGAACGGCCTCAAGCTCCTCTACAACCAGCACCTTGCCGCGGAGAGGAACTTGGCATGGTCGGGCGCGTATCCTGTCGAGATCGGGACTGTGACAGACCATGCCTCTACGGCCACGGCATTCCCGGTCATAAGCCAGCTGACGTACTTCGTCGACCTTCACGTCACCACGACCATTACCTCGCTGCCAATACGGGTGCGTGGGACAATCCGGAGTGAAGATCTCGCCAGTTTCACAGACCCTCTCTTCTTCTCTGGGGATATTTCCGCTCGCGCCGTCGGGGCTCCGGCCGTTCTCCTGTCCAAGGAGATCGTCATGGACCGAGAGGTCCGTGCTTCGTTCGACAAGGAGGTATTCGTCTCCGACTCTTCCTCGCTCTCCGTACGGACCCCGATAGGTCCTGTGGGCGTGCGGATGATCCCCACCAGCACGCTCCCGGACGCCGTCTGGCTTTTGAACAGCCTTGTCTTCAGCTACGCGAAGCACCTAGGTCCGGCTCCAGCCGGTGCGGTCCACGTCACCCCCGAGAGCCAGTTCTTCTCCTCTGCCTCGGACTACGCGACCACCACGGACCTTCCGACAACGCTGTACAAGGCGAACCTCCTGAAGTCGAAGTTCAACGGGCATGTGAGGAACGTTGCCGTCCATACAAATCTTGATGACAAGGTTCTCACTCCCGACGCGTTCGACTTCCCGTCCCTCATCATCCTTCTGGGCTCCCTTCGGGAAGCGTTCATCACGCACAACGGCTCTGGGGACTCAATGTCCTCTTCGGGCGTCGTCCCCCATTTCGCGGGCCACCATCTGGCCCCCGGGGAGGTCTTCCTCGTGGCGAAACTCTTTTCCACGATGGTCTTCGTCCTTGACGGTATGCTTGACGATGAAGTTCATCAGCTCCGTTTCCTTGCCTCGGACGTGAAATGGGATGTTCTCCGCTCACGCCAGGTTTCGAGCCCCGTCCCCGTCGACACGGAATTCCTGGGCTTCGCCGCCCACCCGGCCGTGGCCTCGGCCCTCCCGCGCCCCGGACTTGTCTTCCATGAGGACCGTGAGGGACGGCTCTTCTACAGCTTCGAGGCAGACTCCATCGAGGTTTATTTCTCGAAGAGAATGCATAAGACTGAGCTGAACGGAGGGACTGGCGGCACCGTTACCGTCTCCGGAGGATCTTTGGTCCTGAAGGGGGCCGACTGGATTGATGAAAGGACGGCCTCAGTCCGGGTTATGAACATGGAGAAGATCTCGTACACCCTCAGCGCTTCCGGCCTTATGGACCTTGTAGGGAACCCGCTGTGAGGTCATCTTGTCCATAAGCTTTACGGGCCTCGACTCCGTTCTCGATAGGACCATCTTCACTCACAAGGGTCCGATCGTCAAGAGCTCTCTGCCCCTGATCACGGGGGTAGGACTCACCATCCTATCTTCGAACACCGTGAGCATCCCGACGGGGACGTTCACCGAGTCGAACGTCGGACATACGCTGTTCATATCGGGATCCCCTGGCGGCGTCAACGACGGTCTGTTCCCCATATCCCAGGTCCTGTCCGCGTCGAGGCTGAAGCTTTCAGGCCGCGGTTTTGATGTGCTGAACTTTCAGGCCACGACGGCCCGGATCGTGGAGCTCGTGAACGACCTGAAGAGGACGTATGAGCTCCATAGGACGTGGAGCGGGGTTCACGGGACGAACGACACCTTCAACCCGGTCTCGTCAGCCTATGCCGTCGACTTCCCGTCCGCCGTCATCCTCATGAACGAGCTGCGGACTAAATTCGCCGCCCACCTCGACCTTATCGGCCCCCTTCCGCACGTTCACAAGGCTCAGGACGAGCAGGACAGGATCCTGCTTCCTGTGGCCCACGACATGGCCAGTGCCATCCTCCTGGTGAACGCCCTCAGACGGTCCTTTGAGGCCCACCGTCAGAACCTTGAGTTCCACCTTGTCTCCGACTCCTTCAACCGCGTGAACGTCAAGCACGTCCGTCCGGTTCTCGGCAGCGGTCCGACGACGGGTCCGTTCACCTGGACTGTATCCGATCCGAGGACAGGCCAGATCGCCGACGACCCATCGGACGTGACGGCGAAGGTGAACGGCATCCCCGTCTCCATAGACGCTGTGTTCGGGCTCCTCGGCGCCGTCGTCCTGACAAGCAAGCCCGCCGCCCTGGACAGTGTCTCGGTCAACTACGGGTTCATGCCGAACATCCCGGTTCAGCTTAAGCGCACGAACTCTTTCGAGTTCGGCCTGAACCAGTTCGGCAATGGGAACTTTGCAGGTCTTCCAGGGCACAGGTACCGGTCCAGGTCCTATCTGCCGGATCCGGACAGGTTCGACAAGACCGTGTCGTCGCCATTCCAGCCTAGGAGGGTTGGATGGAAGTATAAGGCCTTGGAGAGGGCGTACTCGGCGTGCTTGAACGATCCCACGACCCTCCTCCTAAACGTTCCGTCGAACAAGACGTTCTACCCAGTCCTGTCCGAGACCGTCAAGGAGGTGACCGTCCGCTACGACCCGACGACGCTTCCGCAGAACGCCGTCGACCCGTGGATCTTCGAGGGCGTCGGCAATCTCTCCCTGGCCCCTGGTGGTACGGAGCTGAAGATCGTCGATATCACTTCGGCAAGCGGCCCGAACAGCCGTCCCCCGTTCTTCACCCACGCCATTAGCTTCCAGTACGAGAGCATCACGTCAGCAGCCTTCAGGGCGAAGGTCGACGTGGATGAGACCTCTCACCTTCAGCTTGACGGCGCCAACACCGGCGTTGGGTTCGGGCTGTCGGACGGCGCGAAGGTCGCGCTTTTCGGGTTCGTCGTCACAAAGGCCACCAACCTTTCTTCCGCCATCGTCCTAGCGAACTCCCTCAAGTCGAAGTTCGGCGCCCACCTCGTCCTGACGGGAACGCACCGGCCGAACGATCCTGGAAGCGCCCTGGACGTGGTCGACGCAACCAGCCTCGGGTCGCTGATCATCCTCATCAACCGGATTAAAAAGTTTTACAACTCGCACCTGGCCAAGGGGCCTACCGTCGTCCACCTCGTCCTTGACGTCGTGAACACTGTGTCCACCCTTGACGCCGAGGATGAGGCTACGGCGACGGCCCTGGTGAACGAGCTTTACGACAAGTATAACGCTCACCTCATCCAGTACGGGGTTCACTACGTCAACGACGGGACCAACTTCATGGTCCCCGCCCGTCAGGTCGGGATTCTCACGGACCGCGGGTACCCGGAGTTTGACTCGAGCTGGAACTCCTACGCCATAGACTGGTCCCAATACGCCACGTACCGGATATCCCGTGTCCCCGGCGGGAAGGTCTCCCTTTTCCTGACCGGCTTTGTGGAGCCTATCGCCACGGTTGAGCACGCGGACCTGCCCCTTTCCTCGAACATGGACCTGCGCCTGGACCCGATGCAGCAGGTGTTCTTCGGCTCTGTCGGCTCTCAGCCCACATCCACGAGCCGGTGGTCTTTTGTCCGCGCGAACGTCACTCCCGTCGACGCCAACCAGATAGCGGACAACAAGAGCGTTGACTACTTCCCCGCCGTCGTTCCAGAGCTCGACCCTGTATCCCCGTGGATAACCATTGGGCAGGCAGGCTTTGATCGTGTTTCCAGCGGGGTTCTCATATCCGACTCGACGGCCAGCGCGGACGCGTCCGTCGTCGCAAACCTTGGGCTGACGACGGGCGCGTACAAGGGCTACCTCCGCCTCGAGCCCATCCTGGCAGCGTCAACCACGTGCGTCGTGGAGTTCCAGGCCAGCCTTGGTTTTTGGACTCACAGCCTCGACAACAAGGCGGCCGGCGTCTTCATCGATGACGGAATCTTCTCCACCCAGTTTGTCTTCCTGCAGGCGACCCCCACGCCGGCGACGGTCTCCGGAACGAGCCCCGAGCCGTACGGGATAGCCGCCAACGATCTGTTCATTCTGGCCTTCGGAAACGAGCTTCCCGTCACGATCCAGTTCCCGTCGCCGGTCACGACCGCGGCTGGGGCGGCAGCCGTCATCAACGGAGCGCTCGGGTTCAGCTTTGCCTCGACCACGACCTCCGTCAACACGAGCGGTCCGTCCACGGTCGTAAAGCTCACGGACTCCACGGTCGGAGCGGCGTCCAAGTTTCAACTCATCGGCGGGGACGCTCTGACCAAGCTCGGGATGAGCCCCGGCACATACTTTGGCCTAGACTCCAACCCGGAGCCGAAGATCGCCTGGTTCGGGGAGGACTTCCCTGACCACGACTTCCCGACATGGTCTCAGACCGGCGGACAGTTTTCGGAGCTCCTCAATCGGACTCTTCGGATCACGGACTCGTCCACTTCCGATTTCCGGACGTACGTCCTTTCCAACCCGCTGTTCACCGCACCTGTATTGTCCGCCAGCCAGGACTGGAAGTGCGACTTCCGGATGAAGGTTCTCTCCTTCGTCGCCGGAGATCCCGTCGCCACCGGGTCCAACCTGACGTTCTGCGGCGCCCTTGTGAATCTCGACGAGGGCCCTCAGGGGAAGAATGTCGAAGTACAGCTCTCACAGGACCAATTCGGGGACTCATTCTTGAACGTCCTTAGCTACGACGCCATGACCGGGAACCTCGACTCCATGGCGGAGTTCCCGTTCAACTGGAACGACGGCGACATTCACTCGTACGACGTCTACACATCCAAGCTTTCCGGACTCGTCCTTGTCCTGGCGGATAACGTTGTCCTCGGAACCTTCCTGTACTCCTCACTGAAGCCAGGGTTTAACGGACCGTCCGTCAGCTTTGGCTCTGGCGCAAACGCCGTCTCCAACGCCGACTTGTCCACGGCAAAGTCCTCCGTCGAGTGGAGCTCTGTGTCCGTGTTCCGCGACGGGAAGGTCTCGGACCCGCTTGCTGCCTCGCGCAGATATGTCGGGGTTTATGGCGGGGGAGATCCGAGCCTTCTCAGTTCATATTATGTCCACCAGGTTGACTGGACAGTCCCCCACAGCTATCGTCTGGTCCGGGACCCCGTCCACAGCGTGTCGGTCTTCCTGGACGGCGGGGACATTCCGGTCATATCCATCAACTACGACCCTCTCAAGCTCCCTTCTTCCTCCTCGAGCTTTCTCAACGGGGTGACCGAGGGCAGGCAGTGTATTGCCTTCGGAGGGTTCAACCCGTTCGAGCTGTCGCGGACCATATGGGCGTCCTTGAAGTACTCCCTTGGGAAGCTCACCCTCACTGACCTGGTGATCCCGCCACACCAGGTCCTCAACCAGGCGAACGTCGTCTCCTCTCCGGAGCACCTCCGTACGAAGATCTCGCACGTTCACCAGGGCTTCAACGTGTACTCGGGAGGGACTCCCATCGACGACTTCCTCGCGGACCATGGCCTAGGGGCGGCGACAGAGCTCAACGAGGGTCTGGCTCCCGTCCCCCTCACTCAGACGCTGGAGGTACGGGGCGGACTAGAGCAGACCATAACGCCGGTCGCCATCATTCCGACGTCCACCTTCGTGAACACGAAGGGCTTCCTTTCCGACTTCGAGGACGACACGGTGAACGGGGTCGACCATGGGCTCGCCGTCGTCGAGTCTTCGGCCATCCCCTTGTTCGTCACCCGCGTCAACGATCTTCGCGCCAAGTTCAACGCGCACATAGTCCAGCTTGGGATCCACTATGTGAACGACGTCGCGAACCAGGTATTGCTAGTCCCGTCGGTTGACCTTGCGACCGCCCTCACCCTGCTCAACGACGTTTGGGCCAAGTACCTAGCCCACCTTTTTGCTTTCCCGTCCCACGCTCACGTTGACGAGACGGACGCCGTCTTCTCAGGTCCGGCCATAGACTTTGTCACAGGAGTGGCCCTGGTCGAAGACATTGCCGCGAGCTTCGCCTCCATCCCAGGAAGCTTCAGGCACATTGAGTCCGCGGACTTTCACTTGGAGCCCGATGCTCGCGACGTTATAGCGCTCCCCGACGCTGTCACCTTTGAGCAGGCAGAGAGCGTTCTCGCCTCGTTCAAGGCGAAGTATAACGCCCACCGGTCCCAGCCTGGAGTTCACTCTCCTGACGACCCCATAAATATCATCACGGCCGCGGACCCGATCAACCTTGCTTCGGCCAACCTTTTCTTCACGGACGTTATCAACAAGTACGGCGGGCACCTGTCCTCTGGCGCGGTTTCAGGACACCACGTTGTCGACCCTGCCAATGTCTTCCCGGGAGTCGGCTTTCCGTCCCCTCCGTACGCGACGGAAGGTCAGGTGGTCACCGCGGCCAACCACCTGAAGTTCGTCTACAATGCTCACATAGTCCAGACCGGACTGCATTATGCGGACGACGCGTTCAACGCCGTAACCGCTCCGGACATTGATCCAGTGACGATCTGCATCATTGTCCTGAATCGTCTGAGGCTGGCGTATAACGCTCACATACCCGATCCTGTCTACCACACGCCTGACGTCATCAACCCCGTCCTTACTCTGGACGCCACTGATTTCTCATCCGCCATCGTGCTCGCGAACTCGATGAAGGCGAAGTTCAACCTTCACTTCACGTATGCATTTTCGCACCTTCTTCCGGACTTCCTGAGCCTGGTCGTTGAGTCCAACGCGTTCGACCTACGCAGTCTCATCGTCCTCACTCAAGCCTTGAAGGGCAGATACGACGCTCACAGGCAGAGGACCGGGGCGCACGGTCATGACGACCCGGACGCAATCGTCGCTCCGGTGGCGGTAGACCTGGTCTCAGCTATCGCCTTGCTCAACGCCACGAAGGCTCAATATGGTGTACACCATCTGGAGGTGGACCATCACAAAGAACCGGACTTTCTTCACGCCGTAACAGCGCCGGACGCCGTAGATCTGCTCACCGGAATTCAGCTTGCGGCGGACCTGAAGGGGGTTCTGAACGGACATGCCGTCAACTCCGTTCACATGGTCCAGGACTCGACTAACGTCATCGCCGGGACAGCCGTAGACCCGGCGTCCCTGGTAGTCCTCGCGAACGAAATTCGCGCCAAACTGCTCGCCCACTTCACGCAAGTGGAGGTCGGAGTCGTGTTCCTGCACGTTCACGGAAACTACGACCTGGCCCACTTTTCCACCGACCAGACGGCGGTGGGGGCCCTCGTCTCCGTCCTGGAGAAATTCAAGTCCAGCTTCAACGCCCATCGGGTTAACCAGGTTTCCTCTGCAAGCATCCACTCTGCGGACGACGTTTGGAACCCCCTTGTAAAGGACGCCACATATAACACCGCGTCTCCAGAGAGCTTTGAGCTCGTCTCCATAGTCGACTTCACGGACGACTGTGTCGGAAAGCATAACGCCCACCTCGTTCAGCCGGGAGTCCACCTCCCGTCCGACGTCGTGGACTCTGTGCCCTTGTTCTTGCACGGTCCGGCCGACGTGGAGTACGCCATCAACCAGACGAACACGCTGAAGCAGCAGTTCAACGCCCATATACGCGGGAATTCGTACCACCGGTCCAGGGACACGTTCAACTTCCTGACCTCGGGCTCCGCGCGCGACCCGTCCACCGAGGCGTTCAATATCCTCTCTCTCGTGAAGTCTGGGCATAACGCCCACGTCGTCCGGAAAAGATCTCACGTGGTGACGGATCCCGTTGACGTCGTGGACCTCCCCCTGACGACAGCGCTCGTGGACCTTATCGCGTTTGCGAACGCCCTCAAGTCCAGTTTCAACTCCCACATCGCCAAGCCCGGTGTCCATGTGAAGGACGACTACGTTGATAAGGTGGTCGCGTCGGACGCGGTCGACCTGGAGACTCTCGGCGCTCTGACGAACGACATCCTCGTCAAGTACAACGCGCACCTCGTTGAGCCTGGTATCCACGGGAGTTCTGTCTTCATCCGCCTTGACCCTCCGAACCGCGTTCTTTACAACTCCCTGAAGGCCTTCAAGAACGTGTCTGGTGTGGAAGGCCATATGCAGTCGTTCTCGGACGACGACACTCTCCATATGGGCACTCTCCGCCAGGATAGGCCGCACAGCCTGAGCTATGAAGGAGGCACTGCCCCCGAGCGCGTCACGTTCGTCTCGTTCGAGGTGGAGCCTTACCACCTCGCCAACGGGGACGTTCTGACAGTCAAGCTGGACGACGGTCCGAACGACTCGTACGAGATGCAGGCCACGGACATTTACGCGTCAGACGTCGCGGAGAGGCTGAACATCGAGTCCTGCAGGCTCATCCTGAACGAAATTCGCGAGGCGTACAACACCCACCTGACGGAGCCTGGTGTTCACTCCATCGACGACACGTTCAACGCGGAGCCACTCCCTCCCGCCCTGGACCTACCGACCTGCATCGCGCTCGCGAACCATCTTCGATACTACTACAATAAACACCGGGTCGAACCAAGCATCCACAACTTCATTGACACGACGAACACCGTCGGGGCCGGATATGCCTTCAACCTTGGCCAGCTCATCGACCTGACGGCGTCCCTCCGTACGGCCTTTGAAGACCATAAGATCCTGCAGTACTTGCACGCAGTGGACGACATGGTGAACGTCATCGTGCGTACGGGCGGCGGGTTTGCCAAGGACAACGGAGATGGGCGCGTCCGCCTTTACAGCCCGACGCCTGGCTTCCGCTCATCGCTCATCGTCGGCGGGAGCGCGAGCGTAAAGCTCGGACTCGACGTCCCCCAATTCTCCCCGTGGATCATTAAGTCGACGGACGCGACGGACGTTCAGGTGCTTCCGGTTCTCGGGACGCCCGACTACCTGAACTATGGGACTGTGCCCGCCACGAAGGGGTCGGCGACGACGTACAAGTCCATTACGGGCCTGACTGATCCCGTCTCGTTCGACATCGACGTCACCGTCTCCGTGCGGATTCACAACGCGTACATAGACGACAAGGGGGACTCGAACGTCTACGTTGGCATGAACGGCGTGGCTGGTCCCGGATTCTCCGTCGCCATCGGGTTCGAGGTCGACGTGGTGTCCGGCGGATGCTACGTCAAACTCCAGGACCTGAAGGCGAACCGGAATGTGTTCAAGCGCCTCTTCAACTGGAACGACGGGCAGTTCCATACGTACCGGGTTCTCCGGGACGCGGAGACCAACTCGATGAACCTTATGGTCGTAGAGTAGCGGATGCCCCAGAAGTTCGGAAACCGCGGTTTCGGCGCAGCCTTCGGGTCCGAGCACCTTGGCGGCGGCCTCGTCTACGTCATCTCGTCGCCGGACGAGGATAAAGCGATATACCCGAGCTCGAACGGCGGATTTCTCGACATTATCGTCGGAGTCCAGGGGTCTATGGTGGACCTCGCGACGGTGAAGATCTTCATCAATACCTTCGTCGTGTTCGACGGCTCCGTCCCTGGATATACGGTGAGATACGCCTCGCTCTCGAGCTTCACCTACCGTTCTGACCACAACGGCTACCTTTTCCACATCAAGGAGGATCCCCGCTTTGGCCTCATCAATCAGGACGTGACGGTCCAGGCTTCGGCGGTCGACGGCGAGACCATCGACATGACGTACAGGATATTCCTGTACCCGCAGTTCCACGGCGTATACCCTCCTGTCCCGAAGAACGTCTCGCTCGGCAACGTTCACATCAGCAGGTTTTCCGGGCGCGACGAGTCCCAGCTTCTCGACGGCGTGCACGGGACGCGCGGCAAGGTGTACTTCTCTCCGTCTCTGAAGCAAGCCTCCGCGGGCGCGGACGTGGACTTCGACAAGGTCGAGCTCGTCACCGACGCCCAAGACCGCTATGACGTAAAGACCGGCTTCAACGCCCGCCCGTTGACGCTCGGCCCGTGGAAGGTCGTCCCCGACGTCCGAGCATGGCCACCACACTTCACCATAGGTCACATTCCCCGGCTGAACCACACGGACTTCCGCCTTGCCCGCACTAAGAATGCTCAGGTGGTCGGAACACTGACTCAGACCATAGGCCCGCCGCAAGTGACGAAGATTCTCTACTGACCAGAGACGGTCGTTCCTGGCGGGTTCGGCATTTGATGGGCGGCGCCCGGTAGGGTCCCGATGCCGAGGAGATGGTAATGATGAAGGAGTTCCTTAAGAAGGTTCGTGCGTCGTTCTCTTTCGGCCTGCAGAGCTCGGAGCGCGTTGCCGGCCCTCGCGGAGAGGTCTTCTGGACCATGCGGGACGTCCGGGACGGTTCTGAGGAGAAAGGTCACCTCAAGAACGTCGTGACCCTGGACGCGAGCGTTCTTCTTGCCCGCCTTGCCAAAGGGACGGGCACGCCGACGGTCCACGTGACGGAGCCGAACTTCGGCATATACGCCCTCGCCGTCGGCACGGGGGATCCCAACTGGGACCCCCTCAGCCCTCCGCCTGCCACGGTGACCCAGCGCGGTCTCTGGAACGAGCTCGGAAGGAAGACCATCCAGTCGACTGCCTTCATCGACGGGGACGGCGTAGTCTCCGGGGTCCCGACGAGCACGGTGGACTTCATCACCCAGTTCTCGGAGTCCGAGGCCGTCGGGCCCCTGACCGAGATGGGCCTCCTCGGCGGCGACATCTCCACGAACATGTCGGTCGTGAACCCGGTCCTCCCGCCGAACGGCCCATACGACCCGGCCTTCAACCTGGTCGGGAAGGACACCCTCGTCAACTACATCACGTTCCCCGTCATCACGAAGCCTGCAACGAGCACGTTGCAATGGGTTTGGCGCCTACACTTCTGACGGCCTTGTGGACTGCTTTTAGGCTTCTCTTCGAGGATCCGGAACGAGGATGGCATACAAGAACCTAGGGCCGGAAGTCAGCGAGTCTCCGGCGGACGCCGTAGCCGGGGCTGGCCAGTACACGGCGGACGAGCACTCTTTCGAGTCCCTCGTCTTCCAGCAGGACAAGCCCGTCCTCGACTGGGAGCTGAACCTCCTTCAGGAGGTCCTGGGCCAGGCCGGGTCGCGCCTCATGGCGCTCAAGACGCTCCCGTCCAGCGTCCTGAACGGTGACTTCCTTGAGGACCCGGGCCTTCAGAGCTCGTACGGCTTCCTCAGCTCCTCCAACCAGTTCAACATCCGGGCGGTGGACCTTGTCGTCAACGGGTGGCCCGTCCGGTTCGAGTACACGGACTCCGCGACGCCGGGCGAGAACATCATAACCCTCCCGGGCCCTCCGGGCTCCGGGGCTCGCACGGACCTGGTCATCCTTGAAGTCTGGCGGGCCCTCGTCTCCGCCGCCCCCAGCACTCTGAACAAGAGCCTGACCGGCCAGGTCCTCAGGAACGGCAATGCGAAGGCGGCGGACCAGTTCCCTCCCGGGAACGTCAACCTCGTCGACGACCTGCTCGATCCGTCGATGCTCGTCGAGACGCAGAAGCGCGTCCAGGTCCAATACCGGTACCGGGTCGTCCAGAACGTCACAATCGACTCGTCCAACATCGACGGGTTCGGGACTCTCCTGTCCAGGAGCGTCCCTTACCAGAACGCGTCCACCGTCGACGGCGAGCCGCCGATTTCGCCCCTCCCGTACGTGTCGGCCTCGTCCAAGTCGTATGGGCTGTGGATTGCGGGGAACGGGAACGCCACCTCTGCCGCCGCCCTCGGGACCGTGGACGGATTCATGTACGCCGTTCCCCTTTGCGCCGTCTACCGCCGGAACTCGGGCGGGTTCTCTGAGACGACGAACCGAAACGGGGCTCTGCCCTTCACAGCCGGAACCTCCGACCGTCCCGACGGCCTTTTTGCCGACCAGGTCGTGGAGTCCGACGTGGTGGACCTCCGTCACGGATCCGCCCAGGACCTTTCGGAGGTCCTCGACAAGAACTTCCAGTATGTCCTTGACAACACGCTGCGGTCTCAGGGTGAGTCCTTCACGGACGGGCTGAGCACGGTTGGCGGGACTTCGTTCACCGTCGGCGACGACATCGGGGCCATAAGCACGCACATTGGCTCGCCGGATGGCGTCCGCGCCCACTTCAGCGACAGGCGTGTCACGGAGCCGGCCATTCATTGGGCGCCCGCGCTCGTAGCTGCCACGTCGCTCACGATCAACCTCAGCTCCGTCAACCTTCCGTGGGCCCCGGCCACGAACGTCGCTTTGAACGCTCCGACCGGCACGAAGTTCACTGGCGTCGGGAAGATCCGCCTGATAGGCCCGTCCTTCGCGACTCCGACGTTCGACAACGACTTTTACCCGAGCATCACCAGCATCGTCGTCACAGACACGACCGTGACGCTGAACTTCAGTGTGACGACCGGCGACCTCGCCGTCGAGCTGCTCATCACATATCCGCCCGCCGTCGGCATACGCCGGAATGTCCTTGAGGCGCATGACCTGTGGACTCCCGACCCGGCGACCTTGCCGGCGTGGGCGAACAACCCCGCTCGATATAACAACACAGGACTCCCGCCCGGCAGGTTTCGGCTAGAGGAGGGCTTCCCGCTCCGGAGTCAGCCAGGGGGCCCCGGACCGATAACCCAGGTTGGACCTTTCTGGTGGGTCGACATCGCCCACCGGGAGCTTACCCTATTCAGTCCTTCAATTCCGTGGGCGTCCTTCTCGCCGTCACTGGCCGGCGGAGCAGTCGTAAACGCCCAAGGCACTGTCTTGATCCCGGACAGGATCGCGGCCATCGTGGACGTTGGCGTCGTCTCTCCGCCGGGCATCACCGTCGTCGGAATCGCCCTGAACGGTGCATACACCGAGCTGACCCTCAGCCCGCCGCAGGCTCCTGGAACCCAGTTGACCGAAATCGACTACGTCCCCTACCGCCCGCCCCCTCCGGTCGGGTCCGATCACTACACTCTCTGGTATCGGTCGCGCGCGGTACAGTCCGTCGACCCTCCGGCCGGGACGCAGACGCTGAACCTGACGCCCAGGTGCTTCTCGAAGTACGCGCACGTGATCACGAACGGCTCCGGAAGCCCCGACGACGGGTTCCCGTATGACGCCGTCGGTGCGCAGATACCCATTCCAACTCAGCCTCCGGGGGCCCATCCGGAAGCCATCATGGACTCGCCGAACAACGTCTCCGTCACCGGTTTCGGCATGAATTCCGGGTACGCCCAGGTTCCCGTCCTCATGCCTTACTCCCCCAACCCCGGCCAGGTCACCATTTACAGGGACGCCGTCGACGGCGTCCTCGACGGCGACGGTAGAAGGTTCTGGCCGCGTTCGGATGATGGATCCGTTCCCGCATACTCGCCGACCGTCTACGGTCAATCCCTCACCGTCCCCACGAGGCACAAGGTCGCATACCCCATCGTGTGCGAGCTCAAAGAGGACTTCAACAGCATCGGCCAGAAGGGTACGATGGTCCTTGTCGTCTTCTGCAGCTGGGCCGAGATCTCTATGATGAACGGTGTGGCGATGTCTTCCATCCCCGGCGACTCCGGCGCTGCGGTCTTCAAGCTGAAGGGTGGGCTCCTGAACCCTCGGAGGTCCCAATGAAATACTTGGTAGAAGATCCCAGTCAGGAGGTCAGGTCGGGGTTCCAGTTCCCTCTACGGTCGTCCGTATCAGGACACTTTGTCGTGGACGTTCCGAACGAACTTGGTGTGGTCGTGGAGTCAAGCTCGCTGGTCGACCTCGTCGACAGCAAGATCACGGCATATCAGAGGATCTACACAGACCTGACCGGGGTTCTGAACGACGAGTTTCTCGACGCCAGTGGAGTTGACACGACGGCCCTCTCGAGCGGGTTTATCGCCGGTGGGAATAAGGGGGTCGCCCTACTGCCCGGCGGACACTTTCAGACGCCTGTCATGACGATCATGAGCAGTTTCAGCAAGGTCTTCTTTCACCTCTCCCTGTTCACGCTCTTCCGCGAGTCTCCCGGCATCTTCGATCCGTATCCCGGCCCGTCGAGGACGCTGTACGGTTATGACGCGACGCTTGCCGATTTTGTCGAACCTAGCCCGTCCTTGGTTCAGGCCTCTATAATGGACTCCACGGGCGCCTCAGAGCTCCTCGCCATGACGTCAGACTTTCAGCACAGCTTCGCACAGTCCGGGCCATTCAACTTCCGGATGAGGTTCACGAACACGAGCGTGACGCAGATTCTGTACCTCTCCGACTGGCTCCTGCTGCACAACTGAGGTCCTCATGCCCCTGCCGAACGGAAACATACTACCAAACTCGGGGGCTCCCCCGTTCAATCCTTCGGCGCCGCGCGGGTTCAGGCCGTCCGAGATCCTGTTCGGCGGCGGGGAGGACTCTGTGCCCCTCCCCCTCCCCGCCACCAACGCCTTCCGCGATGGCATACAGACGCTCAACGCGACGCCCGGGCAGATCCTCAACTCCGTCACTCCCGCGGACGGACAGCAGGTCCGGGTCATCTCCGAGGTCATGGCCGTACGCACGGACGTGGTCGGCGACACGGCATGGTTTCTCCTGCGCGGCGTTTGGCTCAGGACCGGCGGTTCCCTCGTTGAGGTGAAGGCCCCATCAGTGCTAGACGCGGGGTATACCATCGGGGCCATCACATGGGACGCCGTCCTCGTGGCCTCAGGCACGGCCGTCGAGACCCAGGTCATGGGGCAGACCGGGAAGACCGTTCACTGGTCCGTGGTACGAGAGTGGATTGAGGCCAGCTAATGCCGCTTGGCGCTGGATATGGGATGGCCTCGGGCGTGGTGTCGGGCGGGCCCCCTCCCCTGCCGGCGCCCGTGGTCATCGGAGTCGTTCCCGCCTTCGGCCCTGTTGTGGGAGGAACGCACGTCGTCATTGAAGTCAGCTACTCGGCTGGCGCAATTTCAGCGTCGGTCGGGGGCGTGGACATCACCGGATTTGCGATAGACGACGCGACGCACGTGTCCGGCAACACCGTCGCTCACGTCGGGGCTGCCGACGTGACGGTGACGAACGGAGTGGGGACGAGCACTCCGCTTGTTGGCGGTTACACCTTCTCGAACTTCACCGTCATCGGAATCTCCCCATCCTCCGGTCTCACGACTGGAGGAACGCACGTCGTCATTGAAGTCAGCTACTCGGCCGGGGCTACTTCGGCATCCGTCGGAGGTGCGAACATCACCGGCTTTGCCATAGACGACGCAACCCATGTTTCCGGCAACACCGTCGCGCACGCTTCCGGGGCCGTGAACGTGACGGTGACAAACGGACTGGGGACCAGCGCCCCGCTTGTTGGCGGGTATACCTTCGCGGCTCCCGCGCTTGATTATACGGGATGGTGGATTGCGGACGATTATGACGGGACGACGGCGCCAGGTCAGCCAAGCTCTGGCACGTCGGCCAGTCATCCCGTGTCCAACTTCGCAGGACAGGCTCCGCCCGCGACAGCGCCACTGTTGAACGGCCACAAGGGCTGGGACGTAGACCCCGACCACCTTGCCCCTGGCCCTCTATATGGGCATCGTCTCGACACCGGGCTTGGCTGCGCTTCGTTCATATCGGCCACAGAGTTCACGGTCTTCATCGTGGCCCGGTTCGGTTTTCACATCACCGACTCTTACGAGGGCGGCGTCATATCGACGATCTACACCAGTCCGTTCCAGATCGGCGGAGGTAGCGCGAGCCCGTTCTCCCCGTTCACGCCGTCCATCGTCTCACACCTTGGGACGCCCGGCAACTATCGGACTTCGCACACCTCGCCGACGGACATTCTTACAATAGAGTCGATCACTCCGCCGTACGACTACCGGTCTGTGCCGGTGATCTTCGAGCTGAGGGCGGCATCGACCGCTGCCGTGACAGCGAGGATAAACGAGCAGCCAACGCAGTCTCCGACGGACACAGGCCCTCTTGGTAGCACTTTCAACGGCTACACTGCCAACATGACGATGCAACTCTTCTGGGGCATCTACTTTTTCGGCGGGGGCATGTACCGCATGCGCGGACACGTCTATGAGATCCGCATTGCCAACCGAGCCTTCACTCTCTCGGAGTGTGCGGACGTCCGCGCGGAGCTGGCGGCGAAGTACGGAATATAGTCTCCTTCCGACCGGCTGCTGTCCGGTACCGTGGCTAGGCCGCTTATGTGGCGGTGGCTCTGAGCCTTTTCATACCACGGGAGTCGTAAGAGGACATGGCACAAAATCCGCTCGGACCGGGCGTTAGCCGGTACATTGACGCGCGCGACAAGCAGCTCGCCGCAGTCGTGTTCCAGGCGAACAAGCCGCCGCTCGACTCCGAGTTCAACCTCATATCCCTCATGGACCTCGAGATGCGGGCCGAAGAGGTCCGGTCCCGGGTCGCGTCCGGATGGCTCATGGACGAGTCCAACCCGCGGGCGGACTTCTTCACGGCCGCGAACCACTCGAACCTGTTCTACTACGGCCGGAAGTCCAACGGTGAGGTCCGGAACTTCCTCTGGGCGAACGTCAACGGCTGGGTCATCCCGGTCGGCGGTACCAGGACCGGCGCCCCGCCCCTCTCGTCCAACGACGCGGACACCTGGAACAAGATACTCCTCAACCCGCCCTCAACCTCGACGGGCGGCAACCGGGCGGAGTTCGTCTTCCTCGAGGTGTGGCTGGCCACCGTCGACGTGGACCCTCCCTCTCCGGCCGTCGCGCCAGGGAAGCCCCAGCGCGGTTTCCTTTACCGCTTCGGAAACGTGGAGGGCGGTTTTTCGTTCCTAGCGGACGACCTCGTCGACCCCAAGATCAACTTCGAGACCACGCGCCGCGTCCAGATCCAGTACCGGCTCCGCGTCGTCTCCGACATCAACCTCGCGCAGAACCCGGATGGGTTCGACCCGACGCTCGTCTATGCCCGGGGCATGTTGACGGCCGACTCGTCCCTTCCGTTCGAGAACATGCGTAAGACCCTCGGTGACCCCGGGCTCTGGCGCGCTGGGATGGGGGACACGGCGACGTTCGGGACGGCCGACGGGTACGTGTACGCCATCCCTGTATGCGGCGTCTTTCGTCGCAACGGAGCCGGGTTCTCGGACATTGGCAATCTGGCGGGCGCCTTCAACCGCAACACGACGGCCATAAACCGTGACGGCGCCACCGTGTATACGGTCGACCTGGTCCTTCCGTCGGACCTCTCGGAAACCGCCACTTCGTTCACGATGACGTCGATCACGGGGACGTTTTTCTCGACGATGAACTCCTTTGGCGAGGCGTACTTCCGCATCGACGACGAGATCATCCGGATAAACAACATCGTCGCCGTGTCTCCGACCCAGTTCACCGTCACGGTGGACCGCGGTCAGCTCCAGTCCGTGGTCCGGTCCCACAAGGCCGCCACCCCGATCAGGCTCTACACTGTTCGCCCGGACGGGCTATTCGCCGACCAGGTCTCGGCGACCGACGTCCTCGACCTTCGCCATTCCGTAGCGGACAAGTTCAACTACGAGTCCATCCTCAAGACGAACCTTTTCGAGCTCCTGAAGGGGAATCTTCGGACGGCCTGGAAGCGCTTCGGGAGCACAAACTCCGCCGGACCTGTCGTCTTCTACGGCGACCGTGTCACCGACACCTCGGTGTTTGTCGGCGGACTCACGCGACTTGACCAACCCGACGGTAACCGCCGGATGTTCTCGGACTGCGTGACAACCCAGCGGTTCAACGTGCCGGTCCAGGTCCCGACGAACTCGACCACGCTCGGGAGCGCGATGCAGTTCGCGGTCGCCCCGTACAACGTCGAGGCCGATTGGACGGCATCCCCGCCGACCCACATTCAGGGCAACCGTCTCTCCGGCGGTGTCTACCCGAGCTGGTGGAACGGCGACAAGATCACGATCCGCATCGCGAGCTTCAGGTCCGGACTTCCCGCGTCGGACGCGGACCAGGTCCGTTTCATGACCCAGGACGAAGATCCGGACGCGGTCATCGTCCGCTTTGAGGGCATGACGACCGACCCGAACGGCGGGGACCCGCTTGCGGCGCTGCCGGCCTCCCAGCCGACCTCCCCCACGGCGTCTCATCCGAACCTGACCACCCCCGTCCCCACGGGCTTTCGCATACTCAAGAATGGTCAGGGCCTGAACGTCACCGTCGTCGGAGGGGATCTTGTCATCACCCTTCAGAGCGGGGTCATTGACACGGAGCTCCAGGAGTTCATCGACACGCTCCAGGGCAACACGACCACGGCCTTCGTCCAGAAGGTCGTGATGCACGTTGAGTTCGCTGTGGTATACGGTGCCGGCCGTGGTCTCTCCCACAAGCCCGACTATGTACATACCTGCCATTATCGCGGCAGCCCCACGAACACGTCGAAGGCAATCCTCCGCGACGGACTGTCCGACAAGAACCGGATGATCCCGACGTACCTCGGCGATTCCCCGTACGTTCAGACGGGCAACAATAGGACGTACGCGCGCACCTCTGATCTGATGATCGACCCGGGGTCGAAGTCGGTCTACGTCGCCCCGTACCGGAACGTCCAGGTCCCGGCGCTCCTCGCCCGCGACGGATCCAAGCTCAACTGGTACAACTCCGGGACCCTATTCCAGGGCGCGATGCCCCAGAACAAGCTGGACGGCGTCACGCAGCTCTATACGAGCAACACCATCACGGCCCTTGGCGGCCTCTTCTACCGCGGATCGGAGACCCGGTATGTCGAAATCCCGATGGAATACCTGCCCCGGCTCGGCCTCCACCATACGCCGATCGTGCCGATTTCCAGCACGTTCTTCTCGTCCGGCCTGAACTTCTTGCTGATGGCGAAGGAGGGTCCGAACTCCAACACGTCGGACTTCAACCAGAACCTGGTCAGCTACCCGAACGCGGCCGGCTACTACATCGCCACCCCCCAGGTCGGCGAGACGTACGGAAACAACAGTGGCTCCATCTCCTTCTTCGGGGCAAAGTATACGAACACAGCGCTCCAAGGTGCCGGAGGCGGTCCGTTCCGCGGCATCAAGTTCCCTCCGTTCATGGGCCCTGCACGCATTACAGGCGTCTACCTGCGGAACGGAAACGCCGTCGTCCCCACGTCCACGCCGTTCGATAATAACCGCGTGTTCGTCGGAGGGGCCGGCAAGGATGTGAACCTTCTTCACGACAATTTCGATGGTCCCACGTTCCTCCTCGAGACGAACACGGACGGCGATGTGGTCTTCATCCTGAACGCCGACACCATCGACGTTTCGAAGGCGCCGACGGGGACGACGTTCGACAACTCCGACTTCCTCGTCGAGTTCGTCATGTTCGGGTTTGACCGAGGATTCCTTCAGACGAACGGTCGCATCTGCGTGGCCAAGCTGTCCGGGGGAGGGACGACCGCGGTCGCCATCAACAGTTTCGTCGACGCTATCGACGTGCGCGTCGGGCTCCTGACTCCAGCCCCTCTGACCTCCGGCTCGACGAACAACGAGGTCACCGTCTACTATAGCCGGACCCCGTACCAGGGGGACGTGTTCGGGACCCAGAGCGCTTACTCTGATGACCCGTACAAGCGCGGGCCCCTGACGGCGAGCGAGGCAACGTCGATTTATAGCAACCCGCTCGGTCCGGTGGCCTCCCTTTCACTACCGAACAAGGTTGGCTATGAGGTCCTTGCCGCGATCTCGTTCGTGACCTCCCTCGGCACCGGCCGTCTTTCCGGCACTGTCCCGATTCCCCTCCTCAGCACGGAGGAGGCTCCCGGGAATCCACCGGACTATGCTGGAACGTGGGTGGACCTGGACCGGCGCTTCGCGCTCAGCCAAGTCGGCTACGAAGACTGGGCAACTTCGAAGTTCCCTGTCACGGCGCTCTCAGTCGCGACCAGGCCTTCAATTAAGCCGAGGGGCCTATCCGACAGGTACGACCACGATCTGCATCCGGAGTACGCAGGGTGCACGGTGCACCTTCCCGTCGGCGCCTATTTCCGGGACAAGGACTTTCTCGGGAAGACCCTGTACCAATCCCGGAGCACGAGCGGGATTGGCTCTATCCCGCTCGGCGTCCTGACCATCATCCCGTTCGAGGCTCCCCAGTCAAAGGCCGCCCAGGGCTTTTCGACGTGGGAGGGCACAGAGCACGTATGTGGAAACGCATCCGGGACTACCGGAATCGGGACGGAGTCTATCGTCGGGGTTGACGGGACCTCAAACACCAACGACGTTCAGGTCTTCAAGACTTCGCGCGGCGGCGCGGCGTTCTCAGCGACCGGCCCATGGCCCGGCGGGCTCATCTCCTCGCGCTTCCCGAAGGCGCGGTATAACACCGAGTCCGGATCCCTGCTCGTCGCCACGGCGTACCTCGTCAAGTCCCAGCCGCAGTCGACGGGGTCGAAGGAGGTTCACCCCGGCCATGAGCTTCAGATGGTGATCGTCACCCAGGGCGTCCCGGGATACTTCCGGGAAACGGACATAGTTCACTCCGCGTCCGGGGCCGGAGAGGGCTTCACTGCGGTCGACAGGTTCAGAATCCTCGGCCGCCCGATTGAGAAGAAACGCGGGACCGTCAACTCGGGGATCGTCCCCGCAGCCAGGCCTCTGTTCCAGAACAACGTCTTCGACGACCCTCTCTTCTTCGGATCCAGTGACGTATCGCTGACGTCCCAGAAGCAGGAGCTCCTGCCGGTAACGACGACTGGCCAGACGGCCTTCACTCTGTCTCTGCGTCCGCTCGACCCGACCGCGGTCCAGCTGTTCCTCAACGGAGTGAAGCTGAAGTATGGGATCGACTATGTGGTCAGCGGCGTCACGGATCAGAACGTGACGTACATCCCGTCCATCTCGAACCCGACCCTCAGCACGACCGACATTCTGGAGGCCTGGTTCCTCCTTTTCTGACGAGGAACGACACCGGACCTGACTTGGACGGCGACAGGGCCTTTATGGGTGCGCCGTCATGAGATGATGGTCGTCCGTAAAGTTCCGACGGGAAGGGCCCACAAGTGACTCAGCCTCGGAAAGAGCAGGTAAAGAACCTCAAGACCAAGTACACGAGGTTTACCGGCGTCGGCACCCTCTCCATCGGGGGCGGCCCCGTGCAGACGGTCTTGAACAGTGTCCTTGAGGCCTTTTACGACAACTTCCTGTCCGTCACGAAGACCGGGATCGTCGGAGGGGCGGAAACATCCGCCCCGGCAATCCTGTACGGAGGCCAGGGCCCTTTTCCCCTGCTGGTCGGAGACAGCTTCACCCTCTCCATCACCGGTCTGAACGGAGGCACCGCCTTTCCCGTCGCCGTTCAAGCCGGCGACATTGTGATCCTCGGGGGGTCTCCGGTCGTCACGACCGCCCGGATGGCAGACCGGATCAACTTGATCGCGACCGGATACGGCGCCACCGTGCCCGTGGCCGCCAACGTGAAAGGGCGGCTTGTCCTCACATCCGCCACCGCGTCCGGTGTCTTGTTCGGCGACTCCGCCGTCATGACCATTGCGGAGGTCACGTCCGGAATACTAAACGTCCTCGGGTTCACACTGGTCTCGTCGGCCACCGCTGTCGGCACCACCGCCCCCAAGCGCGGTGTCGTTACGGTGTCGTCGGACGGCCTCGGAGGGACCGTCCAGCTCCGTAAGCTGGACACCTCAATCTCAGAAGCTCTGAACAGCGTCATGCGCCACACGCTCGCGGGCGTGTACGTGCCGGAGACTGTGCACGGCCAGCCGATATACGCGCGCTTGACGGCGTTTCCCGGAGCTGTGATCAACGGCAGGAACCTGAAGTTCTCGTTCTACCGCACTGGACCTGTCCGGCCACACGTCGTAACCAGCACGGGAGCCGCCAAGTCGAACTTTTCGACGCTGTCCGGTGCGGACTCCGTGGCCGTCAACCTTGTCTTCGGGAACGGGCAGACTCTCAACTTCAACGTCACGTTCGCCGGCGTCACAACCGTTCAGGGTGTTGTCGACAAGTTCAACACCTTCTTTGCCGGGGCGAGCCAATCCGCGACCAGTGGTCAGATAGACTCGACTCTTCCACAGATCATCTTCAAGCTGGCCGGTCCGTACAGGTTCGTCGATCCGGCGACAAGGGGATCCTTCTTCTTCTCCCTGAACGGCCTGGCCTCCATCCACGTCAACCCTCCGCCGGGGATCTACTCGGCGGCGGAGATGGCGACCCTCATAGGTTCGGCCATAGGCGCGGCGGGCCAGGGAGGGCAGGGCCAGGCCTTCACGTACACGTCCCCCACCGGGTCCATCCACGCCGGGATTCGCAGCCTCAACTCGGATGTGAATCTGTCCTCCCTAAGGCTGCTTCCCGGAAACCCCGGAGGGGTTAGTCCGGGGACCTTCATGGAGACCCTCGACGAGCTCGGCCTGGTCCCCGGAATGTACAGGGCCGGAACGATCGCCGAGCTCTACGGACTGGACGAGGTCGACCTGCATTGTCCGAGCCCCCTTCCCGGGGCGCAGCTCACGATCACCGGCAGCGCCGGCACGATGACGAAGCTCGGCCTTCCGGCGAGCGTGAACGCCTCGACGGTGAACGGTGTGCAGGCGGTCATAGCACCCACGTCCCACGCCCTCATCCCCGAGATGATGGAGTTTCACGAGGAACAGGACAACTACGACTCTGTCGTCCAGGACTTCGACAACCGTTCTCCGTTCAACCAGCTCGTGCCGCAGGACGGGACTGCCAACATAGGGCTCGATCAGGTCATAGGTCCTGACGGCAAGATGAACGCCCAGCTCCTGCCAAGGATACTCGGCTTCCTAGGCCTCGACCAGCTGAACGTTGGGTCGAAGCTCAACAGCCTACTCAGCTCTACGCTCACGCCGAAAATCCAGGCGAGCCACGAGTGGAGCGAGACCGGGTTCTACAACCTCTTGTTCGAGTCCTCGGCGGACATCACGGGCGCCGTCCCGAACGATAATACGGTCATCCGCGTCTACACGTTCTCCGGATCGGTGTTCGTGACCCTGAACGGGAAGATAGTGCAGTCTCTCGGGAACGCTAACAGCTTCGCCCGGGATACCGCCCAGGACTCGTTCCTTCTTGACTTCACACAGGGGGTCCTCAAGCTCTCTTTCCACAGTGGGTCAGACCCCGACACCTGGGACTTCGCCGAGTGGAAGAACGCTGTCACCATGGACTCGCTTGGTCAGGGTCTGAACGAGGACATTGTCAGGATTGGGGAGGGGCTCATCTCCAATTCCACAGAGTCCTCAAAGCCAAGGGTCGGGACTCCGATATTCTCCGACCAGCCGATACTCCTCTACGATGGCTACTCAGGGGGCGGGTTCGGCTCGTCCGGAAACCTTCGAATATACTGCAACATCGCCGACGAGTCCTCTCAGAGCTACCTTCAGATCACCGTCAACGCCAAATATGACGGTAGCTGGCATAAAGACAGTGAGGGTAAACGGTCGTCCAAGTACACGTTCGGGCAGAAGTATTTCGAGATAGCCAACAAGGATCCCGGCGACGTACCTACCCCCTGGGCCGACAACGACTGGGACAGCAGACCGTTCTACTCCGACTTTGCTGACGGCTACGCCGACGTGGCCGGGACCCTGTACCCGGGAACGGAGATTTTCGACCATCCCGAAATTCCCCGCATCTTTGTCAACCGCGACAACCCGTCGATCAACAGGCGCACCCTCCTGTTCGAGTCGCCCGCCGGGGGCCCGTACTCAACAATCCCGATTCGCCTTTACATGGAGGCGAGCACTGCACTGCTTGGTGACGGGTTCAGCTTCACATACAACGCCCGGTGGGATCAGGGCGTTGACAAGTGGGTCCAGGACGTCCCTATCTCACCCTCGTTCGCCTGGGCGATGAACAATCCGCGCTTCCTGTTCTTCAGTAAGGCCGCGGGCTCCGGGAACTGGGCGGATAGCTATGGGAACTGGGACTCGTACGACGGGTTCGACAGGAACCCCGGCTTCGAGGGGGCCGTCGTGAGGAACGGCTCCTTCCGCGTCGACAGGAGCCTGCCCAACATCGCGGCGGCGACGGCGCCCATACCAAACGCCACCTACGCGAAGAACATGATCAAGTCTTGGGGGAAGGTGAGGGGTGACGGCCCGAGCTTCACCCAAGTCTCGCTCATGGACGGGTTCAACTGCAACTTCACGGGGTATGACTTCGGGGCCGGAGCGTACGCGAGCTACTTTGCCACGGTGATGGGGAACACGCACTATGCTGTCCTTTTCAGCGGCAGGGCATCCAACTATCCGTATCCATCTGTCCCGGTCGAGCCGGGTAGTTATTTCGCCTGGACCGGGACGAAGCTACACCTCTACAGCGCGGCCCTCATCGGCCAGGCCCCAACCGGATATAGCTATTATCCTCTCACCGCCCAGAACGGTAATCCGGACAACTTCCTGGGCGACATACGCGGATACTTCATGTACTTCGCCGTCGTGGGGGCCCAATGATCACCCGTCATACGTGCTCTATGACCGCCGGCTTCTCCGTGGTCCCGTACGTCCGCGTGGCCGCCGGCAAGGCCACCCTGCTCGAGATGGGCTATGAATGGGAGGGAGTCAAAGGGACGATTCCGCAGATCGTCATAGACCTCGTTTCCAGCCCGTCCGACGAGACGGCACACCTCATAGGAGTCTATCAGAACGCGGCCGGAGAGAGGCAGGTCGTCACGGACTCAGGACCGGTCCGTCCCGGGCAGACGGCGGCCGAAAGCTCGGCCGACTCCGCGATGGCATCCCAGGGCTGGAACCGCTGCTTTGTCGCCTTCCAGACGTTCGTCCTCCCCGGGCTCACGGTCCCCGTCGAAGAGGAGACCTCGGTGACGCAGGTCTTCGAGTTCGTCTCAAGGAGCCCAGATGTCTGAAAAGCCGCACGAGGTCTTCGACCTCGCCAAACTTCGCAGGGAGACCCCGGAGCCTAAGCTGTCCGCGCATGAGATGGTCAAGGTCCGGCTGAAGGGGAGGTGCTTTTCCCAACTCAGTCCCTCCGAGAAGGACGAGCTTCTCATGGCCGTAGGGTGTGAGCTCGGAATAATCGTGCCCGAGAACCCGGAGCACTGAACTTGTTCTAGGACGGAATGGACGGATGCCGCAGCCCCGCAAAGAACAGGTCAAGAACCTCAAGACCAAGTACGCGAAAGGACCCTTGTCGGTCGTCTTTTCGGGCGGGCCTGTTCAGAACCTGACGGGAGCGTCCTACACTAACGTGCTCGGAGCCACGCGGACGGGCGTGGATGGAGGGGCGGAGACGTCGGCCGGAGCGTTCTTGGAAGGAAGCCAAGGACCGTACACGCTGGCGTTCAACTCGTCGTTCACGATCATCCTGTCCGGCGTCAATGCCGGGCTTCCGATGGCCATTGTGTTCTTTGTGGCGGACTTCGTGAAGCTGAACGGCGGGGATGTGATGACGACGGCCAGGACGGCCGCCAAGATAAACTCTGTCACGTCATCGCACGGCGTCCCCGTCCCCGTGGCGTCCAACGTGGGTGGACGGCTCGCCCTTAGATCGGCGAACACGTCCGGATATACGTTCGGCGACGAGTCCTTCATCTCCCTTAGCGACGTGACCCCGGGGACCCTCCAAATCTTCGGACTCAGCGACTCCAATCAGGCCAGCTCCGCCGGGATTTCGGCCCCGAAGCGCGGGCTCATCACGGTCTCCCAGGACGGGCTTGGCGGAATCATCCAGATCCGGAACTTGGACTCCACTCCTTCAGAGCCCCAGAACACGGCCATGATCCAGGTCGCTCCGTTCAAATATGTGCCGGAAATCCTGCCGGGACGCCCAGCCTATGCGCGCGTAAGGAGGATCCCATGACGGTCCCCCTCGGACTGGAGGTCACTTACTACCGGACTGGACCAATACGGCCTTCCATCGTCACGTCCTCGCCGGGTGCCGTCTCCTCGTCCGACTTCGGCTCCCTCGAGCTCACGAACGTCATCAAAATCACGATCGACTTCGGGAACGGGACGACGGTGATGTTCTTCGTCTTCATAGAGAACGTCATCACAGTCCAGCAGATGGTGGACGCCGTCAACGCGGCGTATCAGAACGCGACGCTTGGGCTTACCGGAGGAACGGAGTTCAACCGGGCTTCCGTTCCCGTCCCGGTCCCGGGCCCGTACGTGTTCTCAAACCCCACGACTCGCGACTCTTTCTTCGTCTCCTTCAACGGCAATACACCGATACATATCAACCCGCCGGCGGGAGAGTACTCGGCCTCCACTTTCGCGACCTACGTCAACAACCAGATTGGGGCGGCCTCGCAGGTTTCAGAGGGTGAGGCGGTCGCCCTCGCCGTCATCGCCGGGGACCCCGTACGGACTGTTTTTCGGAGCAAGAGTTTTTCAGGCGAGAGTTCTTCCGTCCGGTTCTCTCCCGGAAACCCGGGCGGGTCTGTGCCGGGCAGCTTCATGGGGACGCTGGACTACCTCGGGCTGACTCCTGGCCTTTATGAGGGAACCGTCTGCGCGGCCCTCTACGGCCTTGACGAGGTCGAGCTTTTCTGTCCAAGCACCCTCCCCGGAGCCACCATCACCGTCGAGGCTCAGGCCCCGTCCGCGTCGACGGTGGCAGGCCGTTGGGGTATCCCCCTCACCGTCACCAAGACGGTGACGGTCGGTCTGGTGAAGGTCGCCGTACCAGCCGTGGCTGTCATCCTTCCGGAGATGGTGGAGTTCCATGAGGAGCTCGACAATTATGACACGGAGATACAGGACTTCGATAACCGTGGCGATGCCGGATCTATTGACCCGGCTTTCGGCGTCGGCAACGTCGGAATATCCGCCCTCCTCGGGCTGACCGGCAAGATCGATCCATCCTTCATTCCAAGCGTGCTTGACGCCCTGAATTTGAACCAGGTGAGCCTGGGAGCGAACAGGATAAAGAACGCCACGGACCAGAAAGCTCCCCGTGCGACCTATCCGTACGACTCGAGCTTCGGTGCGGTCCTTTTGTGGGAGGGCGTGGACGTGGTTTACCCGTCCTCCGGCGGTCTCCTTCGCATGTACTTGAAGGAGGGAGACCTATACCTCACGAGGAACGCGAAGCTCTCCGCGGTCGGAACGTGGGGCCGTGATGTGCCGTCCTTGGACTCATCAATGTTCGAGTTCCGATCCGGGAAGGGGTCCTTCGCGGTCTGGCCTGGCGCCAGCGCTGTCCCGTGGACCCAAAACGACTGGCAAAGGAACATTGCCTTCAACCCGTTCGCCGTCGCTGACGGTCCTTACGGGGACGGGCTGCTGAAGATAGGCGAGTTCGTGAACGTAGGGGCGTCCGCCTTCAAGCCACGGCTCGACATTCCGACCCAGCTCTCTACCCCGACTCTCCTGTTCGCCGCCAAGGCGAGTACCGGCATTATCATCCGCGCGTATGTGACCAACACCACCCTGGCCAACACCACGATGTTGGAGATCACGGTCAACGCGAGCTTCAACGGCTCCCAGTGGTCCAAGGATATAACCGGCCAGCAGGCGACGCGGTTCGACTTCACCGCCCAGGGCGGGTTCCAGATGTCCACGAGGGCCGCCGTCAACGACACGGCATGGTCGGGCTGGGACGCCTTCCCCGTCCGATTCGACCCGGCGGGGATGATAAACCTCTTCCAGTATACCCTGAAGCTCGGCTTCGGGGCGACGCAGTCGAACATTGCGCGCCTGAGCGCGGACCGGTATTCGGCGAGCACCAACCGGAGGACGCTGCTTTTTGAGAGCCCCGTGACCGAAGCCGCCACGGCGGTCCCGATCCGCCTCTATCTTGAGACGGGCAACACGGAGAAGGGCGACGGATTCTGCTTCACATATAACGCCAGGTGGGACCATGCCTTCGACAGGTGGGTTCAGGACGTTCCGGGCAAACGCTCCAATGCGTGGCTCATGGGCGAGGGAAGGTTTTGGCTTCTCTCGAAGGTTTCGGGGTCAGGTCCGTGGGCCGAGGGTTTTGCCGCCTGGAATACCTACGACCTGTTCGATCGCAATAATTCCGGAGCCGCCGTGGGTCTGGCCGTCAAGGATGGTACGTTCCGCGTAGATGCGGCGGGGGCCATATCCAACCCCGCTTCGACCGCCGGAATTGTTCTGAACGCGGTCTACGCCAAGTCAATGATCAAGGCATGGGCACGGTGCAGGTTCTTAGTACCAAACCCCGCTATCCTCGACGGGTTCAACACCAGCGCGCTGCAGAACTGGACGATATGGGACTGGTATGTCTTCAACTCGACACCGCTCGGGAACGGCAGCTACACCGCCATCGGCAGCCTTGAGTCCAACGCGGGACAGGCCGCCGCCAACCCGGTAGCCATGGTCGTCTGGGGGACGAGCTTCTCCGACCGAATCAGCATCTACTTTTACAACTCCCTCGGCTTCTGGTATGACACCACCTCGATCGCCGCCATAGGGATGCACCTAATTTTGAAAGCAACCTAATGGGAATCAGCTTCGCCGACGCCAAGATGGAGTCTTACTCCTATAGTCCGAAGGTCCTCCTTACCGGGTCGGTCCTGACGATCGATCATGCCCCGTGCAGGATCGGGGCTGAGAAGTTCGACATGGAGTCCCTCACGCTCGACCTTGAACAGGACGCCGGGAAGCAGTTCACCCTGAACGTGATCAAGCGTGAGGGCGCCACCCCCACCTTCTATCTTGTTGTGTCGGACATGCAGGCGCGCCCGGGGACCGCAGAGCAGGAGGCTAGCGCGCAATGCGCCTATCCGCTCGTTTCCGGTACCGTCAGCCAGGACGGTAAGCTGGTAAACGGGCGGGTCCTCCGGTTCGGGTGGTGACAAATGGGAATTGAGAGGAAAGACGTTGTCGCAACTCCGGCGGACATGTATCGGGTCTCTCTGAACGAGCGGCTTGCGCCCCTGGCGAATAAGACGTGGGCTGACCTGACGCCAGAAGAGAAGGACGTCGTGCTGGAGTCGTACGCGGTCCGTTCAGGGTATGTGAGGTCCCCGACATGAAGGCTTTCCTCCTTAAGTGCTGGCACTTCACCTTGAAGTACCCGTTCGCGGTGATAGGGACGGTCCTGCTCGTGGCGTTCGCGGTGCTCGCCATCATATTCGGACAGAAGATCCAGATAGGCGGCCTTCTCGGTCTGCTTTGGGGCAAGAAGGACGGGATAGACCCGAACATCCGGGTGCTTCCTCCTCCCGACCGCGTCGACAAGGACGGGAAGCCCATTCCGGCAGGCGTGTCCGACGACAAGGGGTGGACGCAGGCCCCCGTAAATGTCGTCCTCAAGGACCCCGGCATCTTCAGCGACCCCAACGTCCTCGTTATCACGCACCCCGACAAGGGCGAGGTGAAGATTCCTCTTCCGGAGGGCGTGAAGAACGCAGACGTGAAGCAGGTCGTCGAGGTCGCTCCGAACGTCTACCAGATTCGCAACAACGACAAGGGGTCGGACGCCGGGAAGCTGCTCGAGGACCTCGATAAGTGAAGCTCGCCGCCTTCCTCCTGACCTTGCTCTTTCCGGCCACGGCGCTCGCGGACGACCCTCCGTGCGTCCCGCCTCCCGGCGGAAAGTGCCTCACCGCCGAGCAGTTCGAGAAGGTGAAGCAGGCCCTCAAGGAGCTCGACGACGTGCACGACTCGCCGGCCGTGGTGAAGGTCGAACAGCCCGTCGTCATCATCCAGGACTGGCAGGGCCGGGTCTACGTCAACGGCGGGGACCAGAAGCCGATACCGATGAAGCTGAGGATAGGCCAGTACGTCGATCGCGACCTGGCCGTGACGCTCGACACAAAGGTCTACTATCGGGAGAAGCCGCCGGATCCGTTGTTTCGTCTGAGGCTTCGGGCCCAGGCCGGGCTTCTCGTCCCGCAGCTTGTCGACGCTGCGAAGGGCACAAAGCAGAACTTCTTCGACGCCGGCCTCGGGCTGGACTTCTTTCACCTCGGGCCGGTGAACGTGTCCGCCAACCTCGGAGTCTTCAGCTCAGGCGGCGGTCTCGGCCTCGACCTGACGAAGAACTTCGGGGTCCTCGCCGGCTATGCGCTCGCGTACGACGGCTGGCGGTCTGGCGTCCTCTCCGGCCTCTACTTCTCGTTCAACTAGACCGCTATCTCGCCCGTCTGCGGATTCTTCAGCGCCTTGAAGGCCTCCTCGACGGCAAACTGAAGGTTCTTGAGTGCCTGTTCGCGAGTCGGGCCCTCCGCCGAGACCGGCCTGGCCTCCATGATGTACGTCGGCCATCCGCTGTCCGGACCGGACCTTGGATCGTACGTGCACTTTGGGATGGCGATCGCCGTCATGGCGACCCAGCTCACATGCTCCTCCGTGCTTTCAGGGTGTTCGAACGAGACGACGGGAATACGGCCGACGCTTCTCATCCGTTCTTTTTACACCGGGGTCCCGGGTGTAAGCTGAGGGGCATGCTAGAAGCGGCTGACCTAGAAAGCCTCAGGGTTATTCGGACCAAGGAGGAGATGACGATCAAGCCGTCTCCGTACCTGAAGGACAAGTACGTCAACGACTTCGGCGAGGAGGCGGAGGTCGTCGTCCGGAACTACCAGAAGATCGGGGTCATGAACCTGCTCATGGTCCCGTGGACCCTTTTGGGGGATGACACGGGGCTCGGCAAGACCCTAGAGGTCCTGTCCGCCATCGGCTACGTCTGGCTCAAGGAGCCCGACTACGTCCCCGTCATCATCACGACCAAGTCCGCGCTCTTCCAGTGGGAGGCGGAGACCAAGCGCTTCATGCAGGACATGGAGTGCGTTACGGTCTGCGGCGAGCCCTTCCGCCGGCACGCGTCGTACAGCGAGTTCTTCCTCAACCATGACCCGTCGAAGAGACGCTTGCTCATCCTGACGTACGACAACGTCATGTACGACGCGGAAGAGTCTGTTATCCGCGAGCAGGCCAAGAAGGCCAAGGACCTGCGGAAGGGCTTCAATAAGGAGCTCGCCTCGGCTAAAGCGGATAAGAAGGCTGCCGATGCTCTCCTGGAGGCGCAGAAGGCCATCATCCAGGACAGGTATGCCGGAGCTCTGCTCGAAGTGCAGGAGTTCGTGCGCGAGTGCTCCAAGAAGGGTTCCGTCGAAGGGCCGTTCCCCGCCGGCTGGACGCCCGAGGAGACGGGCATAGTCGAGAGGTGTCTTGAGGTCAGGGCGGACCAGAAGGAGAAGGAGGCTCGTCTCGAGGCCCTGAAGGAGGAGCTCGCCCCCAGCCGAAAGGTGCCCGGAATCCCCGAGTATATGAACTGGCTGAAGGAGGCGCATCCGAACGTCAAGTTCATGCTCGTCATGGATGAGATGCACAAGCTCAAGAACCATAAGAGTCAGTTCCACCTGAAGGTCCAGGGGATGGCCCTGCTCAGCGAGCGCCTCGTCGGGATGACGGCCACGCCCGTGAAGAACCGTCTCATGGAGTTCTGGTCCCTGTTCCGCATCCTGCGTCCGGACCTGTTTCCGAAGATCACGCACTTCCAGAACGAGTTCTGTGTCATGAAGATGCAGAAGATCTCGCGCAACCGCCAGGTCCCCGTCGTCGTCGGCTACCGGAACCTGGACGAGTTCGTCCGGCGGATAGAGCCGTTCTACCTTTCGCGCAAGAAGCACGATGTGGCGAAGGAGCTCCCGGAGCTCATCTCCCTGGAGGTCGACTGTGAGCTGTCGGAGGTGCAGGACGGGCTTTACGATATGGCGGAGGCCGGTCTCCTGGACGAGCTCGACGACGACGAGGACAGCACGGCGGAGACGCTGAAGGCCATTACGGCCTGCCTTCAGGCGGTGGACGCGCCTCAGCTCCTTTTGGATGCTGATGGGGAGCCGTTCCAGGGCGAGAGCTCAAAGCTCGAAGCTCTGCTCGAGCTTCTAGACGGGACGGCCGAGGGAAAGAAGGTCATCGTCTACTCGAAGTTCGAGAAGATGGTCTCCATCATGGAGGAGCGCCTCGTCAAGGAGAAGATCAAGTGCGTCCGCATCACGGGCAAGGAGACGGATCCAAAGAAGCGCCGTAAATCCGCCGAGACCTTCCAAGATCCCAACTCAGGCGTCGACGTCATCCTCATCACCAGCGCCGGGTCTGAGAGCATCAACCTCCAGGCGGCAGAGCACTTCGTCTTCTTCGACCTCCCCTGGTCGTACGGCGACTATCTCCAGCTTGTCGGACGCATGATCCGCATCGGTTCGTCCCACAACACGGTCTGCGCCCACCACTTCCTTGGGCGAAGGCTTAGCGGGAAGCAGACCATCGACCATCACGTTCACAAGGCCCTAAAGTCGAAGAAGAAGCTGGCCGACAAGGTGGCCGGGGAGAACCTGAAGGGGGCTCTGGAGTTTCAGGAGGGCGACGCGACGCTCGACGCGCTCGCCATGCTGCAGCAGGAGGCGAAAGGGTCGACGCGCAACGAAAAGCGACTTCCGCCGAAGCCCGGGGCGAAGGAGAAGGCCCCTCAGGCCCCCGAGAAGCCGCGGGAGCTGGAGGAGAAGCAATACATGAGCACCTTAGACTTCTCGGACGTGTAAGATGGGCGTGGTGGAGCAAGCGGAACAGATATGCCCCAGATGCTCGGGAGAGGGCGTGATCGCCATCCTCGTCCCTGTCGGCGACGTGAAGCTCCCGGGTATCCAGGGGGCCCAGATTCAGGAGAAGGACAAGCTGATAGAGTGTGAGTGCGCCATCATCAAGAGGCTTTCTTTCGCAATGCCCGCGGAGGTACGGCAGGCGATCGTCTTGCAGCCCCATGCCGACCATCCGATAACCACGATGATGGGCAAGTCCCTCTTCGTGAAGGCGACGTACGCCGACATGCTGTCCATCATCAAGGCGTCCATCTACAAGAACAATGGAAGGTATGTGCGCACGACCTCGGACGCCGAGATTCGCGACGTCGGAGTCGGATCGCGGTCCCGCAAGGCGAAGGGGGATGACGCGCGCGACGTTTACAACGACTTTTCGGACCTTATGGAGTCCCCTCCCCTGATGGTCATCTGGCTGAATAAGCTCGGACATAAGAACCGGGCTGCCGCCGGATACCTCATCGAGGCCCTCACGGTCCGCATCGACAAGCGCAAGCCGACCTGGGTGGTGTCCGACATCGACAACCCGTTCGGTCCTGGGTCCTTCTCCTTCTCGGACGCCGTGTGGTCATTCCTCCACATCGGCTTTCAGAAGGTGGAGATCCCGCGCGTCCTCAAGTTCGACGAGTTCGGATCCGCCGCCGCCCCTGCCCCCGTTTCCCCGAAGCTGGAGCCTGAGTGGGTCCCGCAGAAGGAGTATGAGCGAAAGAAGAGGTTCGTCCCTCAACCGTCAGAGGATGACGAGGCCCCCGCCGCCCTGGGCGGCATGGGCTCCGGATCCAAAAAGTCCAAGACTTTTCGCGGGAGGGGCTGATGGAACGCATTTTGAGAAGCTGCATGCAGCTCGGGAACGTCCCCGAAGGCGAGGATTGCATCCGGAACTGGATTGCGGTCCAGGACCATGACCTTGAGTTCTCGAGCGAGGCCGACCATAAGATCGCGACCTACCTCAAGCGGTTCTATGGGAACATGTCCTCCCCTCCGGACTTCAACATAGTCCGCGAGTACTTCGAGAAGTCCGACGCCATCGACGTGGTCGACAGGCTGGAGGAGATCAAGCGCGCTCAGCACTACATACGCACCAACCTTCTCGCCATCATCCAGGCCGAGCACGATCAGCAGCTGAAGAAGAAGCTCGCCGGGGTCCTGCGAGAGACCGCCCACATCGTCGAACACGGCCGGAACCTCGACAAGCCCATTGGCGACAAGAAGATACTCCGCGGCGTCGACGACGGGGTCAACTACCTATACGACAAGCTTCCCGACTTCACCAAGATGGAGACGGGGGAGAAGCTCGAGGGGATCCCCACCGAGGAGGGCGATGAGCTCCTCGAGGAGTACGACAAGGTCGCCGGGTCGAACAAGATGGCCCACCGCAATCTGTTCGGGTTCGAGCCGGTCGACAACGTGTGCAAGGGCCACCGCGGCGGCGAGTTCTGGGTCCACTGCGCGTTCGCCGGACACCTCAAGACGACGCTCGCTCTGAACTACGCCTACAACAACACCTTCCAATACGAGAAGAACATCTTCTACGCCTGCCTGGAGATGCCGTACGTCCAGTTGCGGCGGCAGTTCTTCATCATCCACTCGGCGCACGGCAAGTTCGTGACCGACTGGCACGACAAGGACGTCAGGGCCGGACGATCCAACCCATATATGGGGCTCGACTACCGCAAGTTCCGTGACGGCGAGTATGATGAGCTTGACTACAAGCGCCTTCGGGTGGTCGTCCAGGATTTTGTTTCACATACCAGCAAGGGCAAGGGCAAGATGAAGATCTGGCGCCCTCGGTCCTCGATGCCCAAGATGGACGAGATCCGCAAGGCCGCGGAGACCTTCCACAACAAGTATCGCTGCGACGGCATCGTCCTCGACTACCTCGGGCTCATCGCCCCGAAGTACCGGACGAACGACTACACGACGAACCTCAACTCGGTCGTCACCGACGGGCGCTGGCTCGCCCTGAACTTCGCGCGCGGCCGGACCATCCCGGTGCTCGCCCTGTTCCAAATGAACCGTCAGGGCCTGATGCGCGCCGACAAGAACGACGGCCGGTACGACTTCGCCGCTATCTCGTACGCCAACCAGATCGAGAAGGACGCGGACGTCATCACGTACTCTTACCTCAACGACCAGCTGCGCGCGGACGGACGGTTCTATATGGGCAACCTGAAGAACCGCGACAACGCCATCTTCGAGCGCATGGTCGGCAAGATCCTGTGGCAGTGCAAGCGCATGCGGCACGTCAACTCCGGACTCCTGGACACCGACTCGGCGTCGGTGGTCAAGGGCTGTGCGCGCATCTCGGCCGTGAGCTCTCCGATGGAGATGTTGATGTGATGGAGTACCGCGAGGTTTATGGCAATGGTGACAACGCGTTCTCCACCACCGTCGCCTCGTCCAGTGCCGCGGTGGACCTCATGTTCGAGGGGGCGGGCGTCTACGCCTTCGAGAACGACGATGAGGCATTAGGAAAGCTTGTT
>Ga0315283_10000130_pt1 | contig 45332 bp, 30 predicted proteins | sample YL17G09_0_MG_FD_204541 | JGI IMG/M metagenome (GOLD analysis project Ga0315283, IMG submission 204541) | Sediment microbial communities from Yellowstone Lake, YNP, Wyoming, USA - YL17G09_0 | ecosystem: Environmental > Aquatic > Freshwater > Lake > Sediment | place: USA: Wyoming | collected...
GCAACGCCAACCGTGCCGATGTCCTGGTTGGTGTACTGGACTGAGCCACCTGCCGCCGTCGTTGCACCGGCCGCAGCCGACTGCGTCGATTGATTGCCCGCGGCGTCGAATGCCGCCACCGTGTAGCTGTAGCTGGTGCCCGCATTGAGGCCGGTATCGCTGTAGCCGGTAGCGGTTGTGGTGGCAATTTGCGTGCCGCCGCGGAACACCCGATAGCCTGCCACGCCGGTGGCGTCACTCGATGCGTTCCAGCTCAGGTTGATCTGGCTGGTGCCTGACGCCGTCGCCGACAGTCCGGCAGGCACCGTTGGCGCCGTGGTGTCCGGCGGCGTTGCGGTCGTGGCGCTGGCCGCAGCGGACTGGGCGGACTGGTTGCCGGCGGCGTCGAATGCCGCCACCGTGTAGCTGTAGCTGGTGCCCGCATTGAGGCCGGTATCGCTGTAGCCGGTGGCGGTTGTGGTGGCAATTTGCGTGCCGCCGCGGAACACGCGATAGCCCGCGACCCCGCGATCATCGGTCGAGGCCGTCCAGCCCAGATTGATCTGGCTTGTGCCAGACGCCGTCGCTGACAGTCCGGCAGGCACCGTCGGCGCCGTGGTGTCCGGCGGCGGTGCGGTCGTGGCGCTGCCCGCAGCGGACTGCGCCGACTGGTTGCCGGCGGCGTCGAATGCCGTCACCGTGTAGCTGTAGCTGGTGCCCGCGTTGAGGCCGGTGTCGCTGTAGCTTGTCGCAGTCGTGGTGGCGATCTGCGTGCCGCCACGGAACACGCGATAGCCCGCGACCTCGCGATCATCGGTCGAGGCCGTCCAGCTCAGGTTGATCTGGCTGGAGCCAGACGCTGTCGCTGAAAGGCCCGCAGGCATCGTCGGCGCCGTGGTGTCCGGCGGCGGCGCCGCGGGAGCCGGCTCGATCCCGTCGATCTGCAGCAGGTAGGCAACCAGCACATCCAGATCGCCCGAGCTGAGAGTCATGCCCTGGTGCGCCGCGACGGCGTCACGCAAGGTCGCAGCGGAGCCATCGTGTAGATACGGCGCTGTTGCCCATGCGTCGCGTAGCGACGGCGTGTCGAGTCCCGTCACCGGACCGCCAAGGCGATGGCCAGTCGTCGGCTGCCGTATGGTGCCGATGTCGTGAAGAGTACCTGTGCCGCTGTCGGAGAACGCGGTGCCACCGTGGCACTGCGCGCAACTCCGATTCTGGTACACCGACCGGCCTGCAACGCCTTCTGTCGTCAGCGAACCACCTGCACCACGATAGGGGCTGACCGGATACTCGTTGAGCGATACGACGTAGGCCGCCAGTGCATCCAGTTCGGCGCTGACGCCGGTCTTGGGATCACCCAGCGATTCCTTCCGGGTGCCCACATTGAAGTCGGCGTCAGACATCAGGCCCGTACCGCCCGCCAGCGTCCGGATCTGGCCCTCGAAGTCCTGCACCTCGTCGAAGTTGGCAGTCCAGTGCAGGCGGCCCTGTGCCCCGGCCTTGCCGCGAAGCGCGATGGTATTGCGCAGTCCTTCTCCGAGCCCGGTGAGATCCCACACCCGGCCATCATGCCCGCCGTCGTTGTGGCAGCTCGCGCAACTCATGTAGCCCTCGCGGGCCAGCCGCGTATCCCGGGCGTCGTAGAAAAACTGCTTGCCGATGAGGACCGACGGGCTCAGCTTTTCCGTCGCCACGGATTGCAGGGTCGCCAGCAACGGCGCCTCCCACCGGCCCTGGTCTACCAGGGGATGGAGATCGTAGGCACTGACCGACCGGTCCATGAAGTTGTGGACATACAGGACATAGCCGTCGGCGGAAACCGCGAGTCCGCGTGGGGCGCGCCCGACGTTGATCCGGAAGAACTCCGTGTGATTGTTCGCATCGACGACCGCCACCTCGCGGCTCGTCTCGAGCGCCACGAACAGGAACACTCCGTAGCGATCGAATGCCGCGGTGCTGGCCATGCTGGCGTTGTCGTGATCGACGCGTGACGCGAAAGTCTCGGTCAGCGAGCCGAGGTCGATGCGGGAACTGATGGCCCGCACCGTGTTCTGGTGGTTCAGGTTGGCGCCGCTGCGAAGCGTGCCACGTTTGACATTGTCCTTCTTGGACGGCGCCCAGGCTGAGGATCCGTCCGGCGAGATTACTGCGGCACCGACATAGTTCGGAATGCCACCGCCGGAATTCTCAAAATCCGCATCATCGCTGTGGCGCAGAACGACCGTGCTCACGACCGTCATCGAGGCTGAGTCAACGACGACCACCTCTCCACCGTGCTGCGTGTCGGCGGCAGTCGCCGTGATATTCGCGGTTGACTCGCCCGGCAGCGGTGGCGTGATGAAACGGGACACCAGCAGGCGCGTGCCATCGGCGGTCAGTGACAGATGGCGAGGATTGGGCCCGACGTTCACGGCGCCCGTCTGGTTGCCGGTGGCTGGATCGAGCTTCAGGACACGACCAAGCCCCTCGAGCGCCACGTAAACCGCGGAGCCGTCCGGGGCAGCCACGATTCCATAGGGACGGGACGCGGCCGGCAGGCTGATGGTGCGCGCGACGAGCAGACTCGACGGGTCGATGATGCTGATCGACGCGCTGCGCAGATTGGTGATCCAGGCCTCACCATTCGGCGCGACAGCAAGGGTGCGCGGTGCGTTTGCGACACTGACCTCGGCGAGCTTCTGGAGCGAGCCGGGCGAACCGGCGGAGGCGCCCCACCGGATATTCACGCCGTCGAACTGCGCGGTGCTGGACGTCGTGTTGTTGTGGCTGGTTACCGGCAATCCGACGTATACCGAGGAGGGCAGGCCGGCCAGGCTGACCCGGCCGCGCTCGGTCCACTGGACGCCATCCGGCGAGATGTAGCCGATGACCGTGGTGCCCTGACGGACCAGCCGGAGCCAGTACGGCGCCTTCTGCGCCGGATCCCCAGTGCCGTCGGGTCCTGAAGCGCCGTTCGTCGCAGCCCGGTATTGGAAGACGATGCCGTTGGCCGGCGTTACCAGCAATGCCGCATGCCTCGATCCGGCCGCGAGACTCTCCCTCACCATCAGGCCCGCCTTGGCCCACGGATCGGCATTCGTCTGGCTGACAAGTCGCGCGGTGATTTCGCCATCGCCGGAGAGCGGCCACCAGGCGAACTGGAACCCGTCCGCGGTTGACCAGATGTCAGCTCCCGATCCGCGCACGGTGTAGACGCTTCCGCTGATGGACGTGCTTCCTGCAACCCCGACCGTGCCGACATCCGCGTTCTGCGGGGTGGCAATCGTTCCGAACACGCTGACCGAGTCGTTGTCCTCGTTGACGGCCCAGAGCCGGTCACCCGAGAGTCGAATGCTGCTGGATGCCGAAGGCTGGCCTGCAGTCAACGGCAGGTGAATGAGTTGCGAGAAGGTCTGAGTCGCCTGCAGGCCACGATCGTCCTTGACCGTCACCGTGACCCAGTAGATCGAGGGCCGCGAATACGTGTGCGTTACGGTCGCTGACGAGGACCACCCGGTCTCTGTGCCGTCGTCGAAATACCAGCGATACTGCGGGTTCACGCCACCGCTGCTGACGGCCGTGTAGGTCCCCGCGGTGTTGACGAGGCGCGCCGGCTGCAATGGCATCGGATTCAGCACGAGCGGAGTCGCGCTCTGTATGGTCCAGGTGAAGATTGCCGTGCTCGTTGCCGAGCCGTCCGAAACGCTCACCGTGACCGTGCTCGTCCCGGCCGTGGTCGGCGTCCCGGAAATGACTCCCGTGGACGACGCAATGGCCAGGCCGGCCGGCAGCCCCGTCGCAGTGAACGTCAGTGTGTCGCCGTTGGGATCGCTGGCCTGGATGGCCAGCGACACCGCCGTACCGGCCGTGGTGGTCTGGTTGCCGGGACTGGTCACCGACGGCGGCGAATTCGCCGGCGAGTCGGGCACGACGCTGACGTTGTCGAACTGGGCCGTGCTGATCGTCGTATTGTTATGGCTCGTCACCGGCAGGCCGACGTACACCGTGGAAGGCAGGCCGGTCAGGGTGACCCGACCCAGCTCCGTCCACTGGGCGCCGTCTGGCGAAATGTAGCCAATGACCGTAGCACCCTGCCGGACCAGCCGCAGCCAATACGGCGCCTTCTGCGCCGGATTGCCGGTGCCTTCAGGCCCTGAGATGCCGCTCGTCGCGGTCCGGTACTGGAAGACGATGCCGTTGGACGGTGTGACCAGCACCGCGGCATTGCGGGAGCCTGCAGTCAGGCTCTCGCGCAACATCAGGCCCGCCTTCGCCCAGGGATCAGTGTTCGTCTGGCTGACGAGGCGCGCGGTGATCCTGCCGTCACCGGTGAGCGGCCACCACACGAAGTGGAACGCGTCCGCCGTCAACCAGATGTCAGCTCCCGATCCGCGGACCGTGTAGACACTCCCGCTCAGCGACGCGCTGCCCGCAACGCCAACCGTGCCGATGTCCTGGTTGGTGTACTGGACTGAGCCACCTGCCGCCGTCGTTGCACCGGCCGCAGCCGACTGCGTCGATTGATTGCCCGCGGCGTCGAATGCGGCGACCGTGTAACTGTAGGTCGTCCCCGCGGCGAGCCCGGAGTCGGTGTAACTGGTACCGGTCGTCGTGCCAATCTGGACTCCGCCGCGGAAGATGCGATAGCCGGCCACGCCAAAGTTGTCGGTCGCCGCATTCCATCCAAGACCGATCGAACTCGAACTGATGGCAGCCGCAGTGAGGCTGGCAGGTTGCGTCGGCGGCGTGGTGTCCTGCGCGCTGCCCAGATTCATGCGCACGATCTTGCTGCGGGACGGAACCCCCTTGTCGTCAATCACGAACAGGTGGTAATAGCCGGGCGGCAGGGCGGTCGCGCTGCTTGGCATCTGCACGAACAGGGTTCCGCTGGAAGCCGTGAAGGCCATTTCCACGAAGCGCTGGTCCATGTTGACGCTGTGCGTCTCTGAGCCGGTCTTGACCAGCGTGACACGGGAGATGGTGGCGGTGCCGACGCCGACGGAGAAAGCCTGGCCCTGGTAGATCGTGTCGGGCGCGGTGACGATTGCGGGCCGCGCGGCGAAATTGCCCGAGGTGTCGTAGAGGTACGGCGGGTAGTAGATCTCCGCGTGCAGGTTGACCAGCGGACCGGGGGCGCCGCCGCCTGCCACCAGGACGCTCGCGTCGGGCAGCAGTAGCGCGGTCGAGTGATAGAGCCTCGCCCTGGAGCCGCTGGCGCCCACGGTCCACTGGCCATTCGCGGGATTCCAGATCTCGGCCGAGTTGTTGACGCCCGTCAGTTCGTTGTAGACCGCGCTACCGCCCGTCGCGAGCACGCGCCCATCGGGCAGGACGGTGGCAGTGACCCACTGGCGCTGCGAAGACATCGACTGGGTCGGCGTAACCACCGGCTGGGAACCCGTGATGTCGATGACGATCGCACCATTCGAGTTGCCGCCCATCTGCAGGATCTTATCGGGACGGAACATCGCGGAACTCGAGGAAAAGCCCGCGTAGGCAGACGCGAACTGGCCGGCCATCGTGATCGTGCCGGTTCCGCTCGGGTTCACGTAGTACATTTTCCCCAACTGGTCGAAGCCGAACACGCGGCCGTCGGGCGCAAGGAAGTTACGGGGATATTGCTGGTGGAGCGCGCTGGTATTAACGGCGCTGAGCAAGCGGAAGTTCCCGTCGAGTTGCCGTACTTCCGGCACGTCCCCGCCACTGTTTCCGCCCTGGATGTAGATTTCGCCATTCATCATGACGGTCGTGGAGGCATACCACCTCGCTTTATTCATGTTGGTGCCGCGGCTGAGCGCAGCATCGGCCGGGCTGAAGATGTTGCTGTTGTTGTTGGCGACACCAGAGGTGCTGGTACCCGTCCAGATGTCGCCACCGACGAGCAGGATGTTGCCGCTCTGCGGCAAGATGATCTGCGAGCTGCAGAAGATGTCGGTCAGCGTCATGTTCTGGAGGGTGATGTGCCCGTTCGACAGGCCCTGCGCCGGATTCCAGACGTCGTAGATGAAGTAACCGGTCTGCGTGCCCACGCCGTCCGTGCCGTAGCTCAGAACTCGCCCATCGGGGGTCAAGACGGCGTGCAGGGCGATTAGCGGCCAATTGTCCGCCGTGGGCGAGAGCCACGCGCCAGTCACGTTATTGGCTGACGACGCCGGCATGATGGATGCGAACGCCAGCATCAGGGTCAGGAAGCCAGACGCACAGTACCCGGCGAGATCGCCGCCCGGGCGAATTGCTGACAGGGCCCGGCAGCTAACGCGCCGCAGAAACCCGCGGGTTGACCCGGACATCTCTTCTTCCTCTTCCGATCCAGTTCTTCGACGCCGCATACAGCAGCGTCGTGTCCCCGGCGTCGATCACCTCAGGAACCGTCGGCCATTACTTCGCGAACGGCTCCCGTCATTTCCTCGATAGTTGCGTTGTAAAACGTCACCCTCAGACGGCCTGCGGCGTCTACGACATAGACCTGAGACGTATGCTCCACATCGTAACCTTTGCCCTGGTCGCGTGGCATCCCCTTGAAGAACACCGCCGGGAATGTGTCGGCGATGTCCCTGACCATCAGCGGATCGCCGGTCAGGCCGATGAAACCCGGCATGAATGGCTCCAGATAGGCCTTCATGACCTCAGGCGTATCCCGCTCTCCGTCGACACTGATGAACACCGTGGTCAACTTCGGTTCTTTGGAGGCCATCATCCGGGTGAACTGTCGGAGTTTCTGCATCGTCGGCGGGCATACGCTTTGACAGTTCGTGAATCCAAAGAAGATCAGTGCGGTGCCTCCGCGAAGCTCGGAAAGCCGGAAAGGCCTGGCGTCCTGATTCGTGAGCGAGAAGTCGGGCAGCGCTTGCGGTCGGGCGGCAATCTGTACTCGAGTGCTGACTTGGTCAGCGGCGCCCGCGCGATTGGGCATGCTTCCCGCGACCGCCAGAAAAAGCGATAGAAGATAAACCCGGTACCGGCCCGGGATCGCTGGACACGGGCTGCCGCCACCGCCCGAGCAGCGCCAGACCGGAGTTTCGTTTCTCATTCGCGAGCCCATAGCATAAGCGTACTTGATCCCACAAAAGGTCACAGGCCGCTACCTCACCGCCATTCAAATATTGCAGTTAGGATTAACGAACGCAAGGGCCGCGCCATGCTCAAGATTTGCTTGCAAATTTAGGCACTTGTGCGATCTTGCGTGCCTTGCTCAGCACCTGAGGAAATCCGACGGTCGTGGCCGCGCATCGGTTCCGGACCCTTCGCAGTCAGCGGCCTGGTCCTGAATGCTTGTTGCCGCAGAGATTATGTCCAGCAGCCTCCATGTGACGGCGGTGGGGCGCGCACAAGATGACGATCGTCACTCTTGCCGCCCCACTGCGCATATACGCTATCGGCCAACATCGATGTGCCGATTTCAGTGCTTCGTGAACAGGTAACTTCGTGAGAGACATCAGCGAACTCGACAAACGCGCCTTCGACGTGATCGTCATCGGCGGCGGCATCACGGGCGCCTTTGCCGCCTGGGACGCAGCACTGAGGGGGCTCAAGGTCGCCTTGCTGGAGGGTGACGACTTTGGCGGCGCAACCTCAGCGCATTCGCTCAAGTTCGCGCACGGCGGCATTCGCTACCTGCAGCACCTGGACATTCCGCGACTGAGAGAGTCCTGTCGCGAGCGAAGCGCGCTGCTGCGCATTGCGCCGCATCTCGTCAGCCCGATGCCGGTCGTCGTGCCCTGCTACGGACACGGCATGGCCGGGACGGAGGCGTTTCGCGCGGCACTGCTGGTACTGCGACTACTGACCTGGGACAGGAATCGCGGAATCCCGGACCCGGCCCGGCATATCCCCGGTGGTCGCATCCTGTCCGTTGCGGAGTGCAGGGAGCGCTACCCGGACATGTACCGACCGGAGCTCACGGGCGCCGCAGAGTTTTGCGACGGCCACATCTACAATCCGACACGTCTCGTCTACGCGATCATGGCGTCGGCCCGGGCAACCGGCGCGACCACCATGAACTACTGCGAGGTGACGCGCCTTCAGACCGAAAGCAATCGGGTAACGGGTGTTGTGGCACGCGATCGGGTAACGGACGCCGAGATCAGGATCGGGGGCCGCGTGGTGCTGAACTGCGCGGGGCCTTTCGCGGAGCAGTTGCTCGTCCGGGCCAGCACGGGACACCGTCGCTCGGTGCCTCTGAGCCGCGACATGGCGGTCGTCATTCCGCGCAGGCTGGTCGGCGACCGGGCCCTGGCCGTGCAGACCCGCTATCGCGATCCGGACGCGGTGTTGACCCGGGGTAATCGACATCTTTTCATGGTACCGTGGCGGGATTACACACTCATCGGCGTCAACAGCCGCATGTTTGAGGACGACCCCTACTCGGTCGACGTCACGGAGGCCGAAGTTCAGGGCTTCGTGGATGAAATCAACGAGGCCCGTCCTTCGCTGGGGCTTAACTTGAGCGACGTCACCGTGGTGAATTACGGATTGTTGCCGTTCGGAGAAAATGCCGAGGGGGCTGCAAATCTGAGTTTCGGCAAGCGCTCGCCGCTGATGGATCATGGCGCGCGAGGTGGCCCGGAGGGCTTGATCACGGCAATGAGTGTTCGACTTACGATGGGACGAACCATCGCCGAGGATGCGGTCGATCTGGCGCTGCAGAAGCTGGGTATCCGTAGCACGGGTGCTCGCACCCAAACCACGCCAGTCGCCGGCGGGGATATCGGCAATTTCCAGGAGTTTGTTGGGGCTCTCCGCGGGCGGCTTCCGGGGGCGCTCAGCGCGGCGCACGCCGATGCGCTTGCCCGTAACCACGGCACCGGCGTCAGCCGCGTTCTGGATCTCATCCGGGAGCAGCCTGGTCTTGGCGTGCCGTTGCCCGATTCGACGGTCCTGGAGGCGGAGGTCATCAAAGCCGTCAGGGACGAACAAGTGGTCCACTTGAGCGACGTAGTCCTCCGAAGGACGGATCTCGGCACGGGAGAATGCCCGAGTCCGTCGGCGCTACAGCGTTGCGCTGAGCTAGTCGGCAACGAGTTGAAATGGGATTCGGTACGACGTCAAAGCGAGCTCGCGTCGGTCCTGGAGTATTACCCGGGCTGGGCGCGGGTGCGTTTCGCACGGGACGCCCGGGCAGGGAACCGCGCCGCGTCATGAACCGAGACAAAGGAGCAGACCTCTCGGGTGGACCGTTGGCCGGTGCCGGATCACGGCCGCTCAATATTTTGTGCCCGACTTACTGGTACCCGGAACACGCAGCCGACATACACGCAACCTACGTTCATGACATCAACCGGCATCTGGTCATGCGCGGCCACCGCGTCAGGGTGGTCACGCCCGGCGGCTCGGGCCAGGCCGCACGCGAGCAGTTCGACGGCGTGGAAGTCGTTCGCTTCCCGTTCGCTCTGCCGGAGGACCTTCAATACGGCAAGGTCGCACAGGGATTAGCGCGGCGGCCCTGGCAACAGTTGCTCCGCATGATGACCATGAGCCGGTACCTGGTCGCTCAGCGCGAGTGGGCCATCCGCGAGGGCAGGGACTTCGGAGCGGACGTGATCCACGCCCACTGGGCGATTCCAACGGGACCTGCCGCGATCGCCGCAGCCCGGCGACTTGGTGTGCCGTCGGTGATCACCATGCACGGCGGCGATGTCTACGTGAACAAGGAGCAGGGCTACGACTTCCCGACGCGCTGGTATGTCAAGCCGGTCCTGCGCTGGACCCTGGCGCATGCGTCTGCCCTGAGCGCAATCACGGATGACTGCCGACATCACGCGCTGCGCGCGGGCGCAGCTGATGACAAGATTCACATCATCCTCAACGGCGCGGACCTGAAGCGATTCAGTCCTGGTGCCGCACATGCCGCCGGCCGGAATTACGGCGAGCAGGCGGTTTTTGCATGCCGCCAGCTGATTCCCCGCAAGGGAATCCGCTTCCTCATCGAGGCGGTGGCGAAGCTGAAGGATGCGTTCCCTGCAATGCGACTGGTGATCGCCGGCGACGGCTTCGAGCGTCCCGATCTGGAGCGCCTGGCGAGCAGCCTCGGTATCGGCGATCGGACGACATTCCTCGGGTGGGTCCCGAACGCGGAGTTGCCTCCTTATTACCGGTCGGCCGCGATTTCGGTGATTCCGTCGCTGGAAGAGGGGTTCGGCATTCCTGCAGCAGAGGCGATGGGTTGCGAGATCCCGGTCATTGCAAGCGACGCCGGCGGGCTGCCGGAAGTCGTCACCGACGGCATGACGGGTCTTGTCGTGCCCAAGGGTGACGCCGACGCACTGGCGCAGGCCATCGCCCGGTTGCTCGGCGATCCAGGTTTGCGCGAGCGGTTCGGAAAGGCCGGACGCGAAGATGCACTGAAGCGATTCAGCTGGGATATCGCAGCCCGGCGGTTCGAGCAGCTCTATATTTCGTGCCTGGAGTCCAGGGGTTCAGGTTCGCCTGCGGCCGGGAGCGCCTCCTGAGCGATCGAATCTTCTCGTTTCGGTGGGACATCGACCACCGTGCCTGCATGACGGACGGAGTGCCCCGGATCCGCGAGGTGTGTCGCGAGTTCGGCCTCGCCAATACGTTCTTCGTCAATCTCGGGCGCTCCACGAACCTGCGGGAGTGGCTTGGCAAGGGTTTGGGGAAAACCCGAAGCAAGCTGAACGACATGGAAGCCGTCAACCTGATCGACAAGATCGGCTGGCGCCGCTTCGTGACCGAGACCCTGTTGAGCCGGCCAGTCGGCCTTTCTTTCATCAGGGAATTGCAGGCTCTGCAGGAGGGCGGCCACGAGCTCGGCCTCCACGGGGGCATGGACCACGTGGTCTGGAGCCGACGGTTCAAGGAACTGCCGAATGCCGTCCTGGAAGCCGACGTCGAAGAATCCCACGCGCATTTCGAGCGGCACTTCGGGCGACCGGCTGGATTCTCCTCTCCGGGCTTCTACTCCGACGAGCGGGTAATGCAGCTGGTCGATCGATTGGGCTACCGGTACAACGGGGACGCGATCGGTGGCCTCCCCCGTCGAGCCAGCGCCGCCGGCCGCACCCTTTCGCACTGGACCATACCGGTGACCATCAATGGCCCGCGGACGGTTCCTTTCCTCGAATATCACGGCGCCATTGGCACGCCGGACGAGGAGGTGCTTCGATTGATCGACGAGCACCTCCGGGGGAAGGACTTCGTTGTCCTCTATGGCCATCCTTGCTATGAGGGCGTGCGTGCCGGCCTGCTGGGCCGCGTATTCCGGAGGGTGCTGGACGCCGGCTTTAGCTTCGTTACGCACAGGCAAGTAGCGGAGCGGCTTGACGGAGGCGAGCGCCTTGGTGCCGTGGCGTGATCCGGGTCCTGTCCGTATTCGGGACCCGTCCCGAAGCGATCAAGATGGCGCCAGTGATTCGTGCCCTGAAAGCACGGCCAGGCGACTTCGAGAGCCTCGTCTGCCTGACGGCCCAGCATCGAGACATGCTCGATCAGGTGATGCAGTGCTTCGGCCTGGTAGCTGATTACGACCTGGACCTGATGCGCGACAACCAGACCCCTGCGCAAGTGGCCGCCCGGGTACTGGAGGAATTGCCGCGGGTGCTGCTCGATGCCCGGCCCCACGTGCTGCTGGTGCAGGGCGACACCATGACGACGTTCTCGGCGGCGCTTGTCGCATTCCTCAACCGGGTGCCGGTTGCCCACATCGAGGCTGGACTGCGAACCGGCAACTTCGATCAGCCGTTTCCCGAAGAGATGAACCGCGTACTCACGAGCCGGGTCGCCGCGCTTCATTTCGCGCCGACCGAGGCGGCCCGTTCCGCACTCGTGTCCGAAGGCGTGGATCCAGCGAGCGTGTTCTGCACGGGCAACACGGTGATCGACGCATTGCTTCACGTCGTCGACCCGCAGCATCGGTTCGCCGACCCGACCCTGGCCGCTCGCGATCCGACGCGGCCAATCGTGCTGATCACCACCCACCGGCGCGAGAGTTTCGGGCCGCCCCTCGAGAGCATCTGTTCGGCGATCGAGGTGCTCGCGAAGGAACTTCCCGACCATGATTTCATCCTGCCAGTCCATCGCAACCCCCAGGTTCGTGAGACGGTGACGCGACGGCTGGGGCAGCTGGCGAACGCGGTGCTGATCGAACCCCTGGACTACCGGGACTTCGCGAACCTCATGGCCCGGTCGCGAATCATCCTGACCGACAGCGGTGGCGTACAGGAGGAGGCACCGTCGCTCGATGTCCCGGTGCTGGTCCTGAGGCCCGTGACGGAGCGGCCCGAGGGAGTGACTGCGGGCGCTGCCCGGCTCGTCGGAACGGACGCCGGCAAGGTCGTCGCAGCCACGCTCGAGCTGCTGCGCGATGGCGCTGCATATGCAGCGATGGCCGCTGTTCCAAGTCCTTACGGGGACGGCCGGGCCGCTGAGCGCATCGCCAGTGCGCTGCAGTCCCGGTTCGGCGGCCGCGCGCTGGCGCGAGGTGCGGCGTGAGACTCCTGTTCACCGTCTGCACGTGATTTCGCAACCCCGGAAAACTTACCTCGGAAAAGGCCGATGCATATATTCGTAACCGGTGCGAACGGTTTCATCGGGTCGCACTTCGTCGAGTTGGCAAGAGCCAACGGCCATGAAGTGACCGCAATGTGTCGAGGGCAGTCCGCGGCAAAGAGCGCGGCGGTTGCTCGCCTCGAGGCTGCCGGAGCGCGGGTTCGCTATGGCTCGATCCTCAGTCCCGACGGAGTCAAGGCTGCGCTTGAACATGCCGACTGTGTCTGTCATTTCGCTGCCGCTTTCCGCGAGAGCTCGGTCCCGGACCAGTATTTTGCCGACGTCAACGTCGGCGGCATGCTGAATGTACTGGCGCGGGCGGCGGAGGTCGGCGCGCGGCGATTCGTGTTGTGCAGCACGGCCGGGATCCACGGCCAACGCGTCGAGGGTATCCTTTCGGAGCAGAGCGCCGTTCGGCCGTGGAACGCGTACGAGCAGTCGAAGGTGGCGGCGGAGGAGGCGCTGTTGCGCCGCTCGGCTGAACTCGCCGTCGAGTCAGTGATCATCCGGCCCGCCTCCGTGTATGGGCCGCGGGACGATCGGCTCCTGAAGATGTTCAAGCTCGCGTCCGCAGGCCGCTTCCCACTCTTCGGGCCCGGAAATGGCCGGCGCCACATGGTCTACGTTTCCGATCTTGTCGATTCGTTCCTGAAGGGCTGTGAGCTTCCGCAGGCCGTAGGGGAGGCGTTCATTGCGGCTGGTCCGCGCGCAGTACCCTTGCACGAGTTGCTGGCGATCCTTGCGGGCGTATTGGGGCGCCGGAGCTGCGGTCCCCGGCTTCCGGCGGCTCCGATGATCGTGCTGTCGGCCGTCACCGAGGATGTCTGCAAGCTGCTGGGTGTCGACCCGCCGCTATATCGGCGGCGCATGGATTTCTACCTCAACGACGCGGAGTTCAGCTCCGCCAAGGCGAGATCGGTTCTTGGCTGGGAGCCGCGAGTCGAGCTGGCTGAGGGTCTGCGCCGAACGCTGGAGGACTACCGCGCCTCCGGGCAACTGGCCTGAGCAGGCAGCGACTTTGCACTGGCTGCGCTCATTCTCTAGCTCGCCTTCGCTGCGCGCGACTTTCTTCCTGGTCATCGGTGGAGCCGGCTTCGCGGCCGCGAACGTGCTGCTGGCGCGTGTGCTGCCCCCGGACGAGTTTGGTCGGGTTTCATTATGCCTGGCGATCATGCAACTCGGGCTCACCCTGGGACCGCTGGGACTCGAGGTCTCGATCAACCGCCGCCAGCTGGGTGCCAGCAAGACGCTGCTCGTCGGGTCGCTCGCTAGCGGGTCCGTCATCGGGGTCGTGCTGGCTGTCGTCGCCTCGCACCTCTACCTGCTCTCAGGCGGACTCGCTTTCTGGCTGGGTGTTGCCGCCGCGGCGGCCAGCATCAACCGTGTTGGAGGAGCATTCCTCCAGGCGCAACACAGGCTGGGAGCCTCACTCTTTCTGGCACAGGTCCACAATTACATCTTGCTGTTTGTCGTCCCGGTCGTCGTCCTGCTCGGGTCAAACGACTCAACTCTCGTGGTTGCGCTGGTGGCCCTGGGGTACGTGGCTACGGCGTTTGCTGGCTGGTTGTGGTCATTGCGACTGAAAGTTTCCCGACCACTGCCGGGACTCGGCGCGCTGCTGGTTGAGTCCCTGGCGGGCCTGGGAATCGTTCTCGCCGTGCAGGTGCTCTGGCAGCTCGAGCGGCTAGTGGTTCCGCGGATGCTTTCGATGGCCGACCTCGGCGTGTATGCCGTCGTGGCGTCAATCGCTGGGTCGCCGTTTCGCATGATCCAGATCGGCATTGGGTACACGCTGCTTCCAGGCCTGCGTTCTTGTCGCGACCTGCGCCAGGTTCGGTCGCTGCTATGGCGCGAAGGGCGCATGGTCGGGGCAGCCATTACCGCATCCGTTGTCGTCGTCCCTGGGCTGACTCTGGTCATCGCCGAGAGATTCCTGCACGGTCGTTACGAGATCACCGGCATGCTGCTGGCAGCGGTCGTGATCACGGGGCTGGTAAAGGTCTGGCAGGCGGTCGCGAGCGCGGCCGTGCAGGCATTCTCCACGACGACGGACATGTTCGCGCTTACAGTCGTGAGTTGGCTTGGGGTGCTCGCCGGGGTCGGAGGTGCGGTCTACGGATCGCGCTTTGGACTCCCCGGGCTGGTCTTCGGCGTGGGCCTGGCCTGGCTCATCGTCAGCATGGCTGGCTCCATGCTCGCAGTTCGTGGGATTCGCCGATGGCACCAGACGCAAACCGCACCGATCGAAGCGCGACAGCCACCAGCGGCCCTCAACCAGGACTGACGTCCTGAAACCTCACACCTTGGTGCCAGCGGCGCGACACGTTGCCGCGAACTTCTTGGTGAATATCCTGTTTTTCTTGCCATACAGGATGAAGCACGCGCGAAAGGCGGCAGAGAGCGCCCACGCGGCGAACATCGCAACGTAATTGACCGGGTTGCGATAGTAGACATAGAGGTTCAGCCCGAAGACGTCGATGTCGACGAATCCGGAATGTTCCAGAACCTGGCGCATCGAGTACTCGGTGAAAGTGTTGAAGTGGTCGAAGTTTTGGGCCAGCGCCTCCGCGCCGGTGATCGGGTTGGCGCCGTTCAGTGCAAAGCAGGCCAGCGTACCGCCGGGCCGCAGGTGGCTGCGGCACAGGTTCAGGAAATCCATGATTTCCTGGCGAGTCAGGTGATTCAGTTCCTGTTCGCAGAAGATGACGTCGTAGGGCTCCGTGGCCTGCTCCAGGAATTCGAATGCAAACGCGACCTTGCAGGGCAGACCGCGCCTTTCTGCAAAAGCAATCTTGTCGGGGAAGGAATCGATGCCCAGTACATCCGAGTACCCCTCCCCGGTGAGGAGTTCCACGAGATATCCAGGGCCACAGCTGACGCAGAGAATTCGAGCGTTCCTGTCCTTGGGCAAGCGATGCAGGTAATTGTCCCTGTAGAAGCGCTTGAACGAGTCGTAGCCGCTCTCGATGTCATCCGGAGCCTCCCAGAAGGAGTCGAAAGGCTCGAACATCGCCGCAAGCTGACGTGATCTTTCCATAGGGTTGTTATCTCTGGCTGACTATCGATACTCGAACGATATGACGGTCACGGAGTTCCCGCTCACAATTCTGATTCAGGCGCTTCCAGGGAGGGGATCGCGCCACACCACCTCGTATGCCTGCTCGAGCCGGTCGATGAGTACGGTGACTGGACTTGCCGCCGCTTTCGTGGACCGGTAGTTGTCTGAATTCGCGCTGTTGGCGTGCTGTTCATCTTCCTCACCGACCGATCCCATCGAGGGCACGACATGCCGTGGTCACTGTGATGCCCGACGTTCGTGGGTCGCCGCTGGGCGAGTGCGATGTTCAGCGCGGCCAGCACCATCCTCATCGTTGTTTGAATTCGTCGGGCTGCATCTCGTGCCGGCCCAGCAGCTTGTAGAAGTCCGTGCGATTGCGGCCCGCGAGCTTGGCCGCCTGGGTGACGTTGCCGCGGGTGATCTGCAGGAGCTGCGCGAGGTAACTGCGCGTGAACTCGTCCCGCGCGTCGTCGAAGGTCGAAACGCGGGCTGCGCCGCCACCACCGAGGGACTGCTGGACCAGCTCAGCGCTCAGCACGGGCCCGGCGGCGAGTGCCGCAGCCTGACACACCAGGTTGCGCAGCTGCGAGATGTTGCCAGGCCATTCGGTGGCCATCAGCAGTTCCATGGCCTCCGGTGCCAGCACGTGGCGTGTGCCACCCTGGGTGACCAGATTGTCCAGAAAATGGGCCGCGAGCAGGGGGATGTCCTCACGGCGCTGGGACAGCGGCGGCAGGTCGATCTGCAGCACGCCCAGCCGGTAGAACAAATCCTCACGGAAGTGACCCTTGGCGATGGCGGCGGACAGATCGCGCGCCGACGCGGATATCAGGTGCCGTTCCACCGCGGCCTTCGCGGAGTCCAACAGAGTCGCAAGCAGTGTTTGTTCATGCCGGTCCAGATCGGCGATCTCATCGAGAAACACGGATCCGACCGTGCCGTCAGCCGCGCCCGCCTTGCCAGCCAGCAAGGAATTGATCTCGTTAGCGGTTGCCGTCGCGCAGGCGACATACACGAATGCCTCATCGCAACGCGGGCCGGCACGGTGGATCGCCTGGGCCAGTAACTTCTTGCCGGTACCAGGCTGGCCGGAGAGCAGCATGGGTGTACCTGTCCTGGCTGCCTGCAGCGCTTTGGCGAGCCGGTCCTCCATTGCCTGATTACGAGTGACGATATCCGACCGCCACTGCTCGTGGATTGCGACCGAGCCCGAAACGCGCAGCGCCTTCTCAAGCTGCTCGAGCAGCTGTTCCTTCTCGACCGGCTTGGTCAGGAAGGCAAATGCCCCGCTTTTGGTCGCCTCGACCGCATCGGGAATCGTGCCATGCGCGGTCATCAGGATCACCGGCATCGCCGGATGCCGCCGCTGCAGCTCGCGCAGCAGGCCGATGCCGTCCATCTGTGCCATGCGCAGGTCGGTGACGACGACATCGGGGCGGAAATTCCTGACGGACATGAGCGCCTGCGAGGCGCCCTCGCAGGCCGCTACTTCGAAGCCCTCCGATTTCAGGCGGATCGTCAGCAGACGCAGCAGACCGGGGTCGTCGTCGACGAGCACGACGCGGGGCCTGCGTCCCGGTTCATTCTTCATGGGGACCGGTCCGGGTTGTTGCGTCGCTCGGCGATGTCGCGCTCGAGCGTCGCGACCGCTTCGAGCTTGGCGAGCGCTTCGGTCAGTTCCTGGCGCAGGCGCGCGTTCTCTGCGGTCTGCGCCTGCAGGCGGCGCGTCAAGGTCTGGACCTGGCTCTGCTCCTGGCGGGTCGACCCGGCGGCCAGGCGCTGGTTCTCGATCTCAAGGGCGATGCGTGCATTGACCTCGTGCAACATCACATTGGCGATGGCGACCTCGGCGGGCAGCAGCAGCTCGGGCGCGGCCAGCAGCGCGTCAAGCGCATCACGGGCCGCAACGGGATTGCTGGCTCCGTGGCCGGGCATCGCGAGCACGAGTGCATGGCGTAAGCGGTTGAAGATCGTGGGATCGGCGGCCGCCAGGCGGCGCACGTCTGCGGCGAGCTCCGCCTGTTCGGCGGGAGTTCCCTGGGTCAGAAACTCCAGTGTCTTCAGGTAATCGGCGACCAGCGCTGCCTCACGGCCGGTGTCGCGCTGAACGGGCCCGGGCTTGCCGTGATCCAGACCGTAATCTTCGACCAGCGAGCAGCCGCCCGTCAGCAGCAGGGCGGCGAGCGCGCCGGAGCAGAGCAGTCGTTCACGCATGGGCGCGAACCTCGCTGCGTTCGTCGACGACCGCGGTGGCGGGAAAGGAGATGCGGAAATGCGCACCCGGAAGCTCTCCCTGCACCAGCTCCACCTTGCCACCGTGCGCGGCGACGAACTCCGCGACGATGGACAGGCCGATTCCCGAGCCCTTGAGGGGGCCCGCCTGCGGTGTGCTGCCGGTGTAGAACGGCTCGAAAATACGCTCACGCTCCTGTGGCGGTATGCCAGGACCGCTGTCCGCGAAATCGACCACCACTCCGGGCGGGGTCCGGCGCACCCGTACCGTGATGCTGCCCCCTACGGGCGTAAATTTCACGGCGTTGGACAGCAGATTGTCAAAAACGAGCCGGATCTTGGCCTTGTCGGCCTTCAATGTGACCTCGTCCACCTCCCGGGTCACGCGGATACGACGCGCGGCGATGGTCAGCTTCTGCGTCAGGAAGCTGGAGGCCACCACCGAGCCGAGGCTGAAGGTCGAGAAATCGAGGCTCGTGGTCTGGGTTTGCCAGGCGCTGTAGGAGAGCAGGTTCTCGATGAGCTGCTGCAGCCGCAGCGCATTCTGCCGCATGATGTCGGTGACTTCGCGCTGCTCCGGGCCGATGTTGCCGATCGTGCCATCGAGCAAAAGGTCCGTGCCCTCGCGGATGTTCGCGAGCGGGGTCTTCAGCTCGTGGGACATGTAGCGCAGGAAGCGGTTCTTCTCCTGCGCGAGTTCCAGCAGCCGCACGCGCAGCCACTCCAGTTGGCGTCCGAGCGCCTCGATGTCGGAGGAACCCTTGATGGAAATCGGCTGGGAGAAGCTGCCCTGGCCGAGCTCGGTGATCGCGCGGTCGACGCTCCTGAGCGGACGCAGCACGCCGAGCGTGAACACGACGGCCAGGGCCAGCGCAACCGGGATCAGCGCCGCCATCCAGAGATATAACTGTTGTCGTGTGTCCGCAGCCTGAGCGGCCAGTTTCTGCAGCCGCGCCTCGAGCAGCTGGTTGGCGCGATCGGACAGATCGTTGGCCGCGGTGTTCACCGCAGCCAGCCTCGAGGCCAACAGTTGGCCGCGATCGACCTGCCCGGGATCGGCGAATTCCAGCACGGCCAGCGCGCCGACGGTGGCTTTTTGCAGCGCTCGAGGGTCCATCCCGGTGCCGTCGTCCGCGAGCGGCAGCGCAGCCAGCCGGTCCGCCGTCGCCGAGATCAGCTGCTGTGCGCTGCGGCTGGCTTCGAGCAACCTCGGGTCGCTCAGCAACAGATAGAGATTGGTCGCGCGGTCGTATGCGGAGAGGTGGCGGAACAGCGCCTGTGCCTGGCCGGCCAGTTCGACGCTCTGACGCACCAGGCTGTCGGTTTCGTCAGCCAGCCGGCGCAGCTGCGTAACTGCCTGGGTCAGGGCGAAGGCGAGCGGTACAACCAGCAGCAGCAGGCCGAGGATCATCCAGCTCGTCAGCGACCGGGGGCGGGGCAGGCGCATGGGCGCAATGGTAGCCATAACAACCGGCGGGGGTTGGCGACTAGGCCATCGGAAGTTCGGCGAGCCGGCGTTCCCAGGACAATGCGGAAGTGACGATGGCCTCAAGGTCCTCGTAACGTGGCTGCCAGCCGAGCGTGTCGCGGATGCGATCCGCAAGGGCGATGAGTTGCGGCGGATCCCCGGCACGGCGCGCGACTTCCCGAATCGTCAGCGGCCGCCCGGCGATGCGCGCGACCATGTCCAGCACCTCGCGGACGCTGTAGCCGCGGCCGTAGCCGCAGTTGAGCGTCGTGGATTCGCCGGCCCCGCGCAGGTAGTCCAGCGCTTTCAGGTGCGCATTCGCAAGGTCCTCGACGTGGATGTAATCGCGCACGCCGGTGCCATCGGGCGTGTCGTAGTCGGTGCCGAAGATCGAGACAAAGTCGCGCTTGCCGACCACATGCTCGCAGGCCGTCTTGATCAAGTGCGTGGCCTCCGGGGTGGACTGGCCGATCCGGCCGCCTGGGTCGGCGCCCGCGACATTGAAGTAGCGCAGCGCGACGTAGCGCAGCGGATGGGCAGCAGCCGTATCGCGCAGCATCCACTCGCTCATCAACTTGGAGCGGCCGTAGGGATTGATCGGCGCGGTTGGCGTTTCCTCCGATGCGACGCCACCGGCCGGGATGCCGTAGACGGCCGCCGTGGAGGAGAAGATGAAATGCTTCACGCCGGCGCGCACGCAGCACTCGAGCAGATTGCGCGTGCCGCCCGTGTTGTTGCGGTAGTACTTCAGCGGCGCTGCCACCGACTCCGGCACGACGATGTGGGCCGCGAAATGCAGCACGCTCTCGATCCGCCGGCTCTCCAGCAGCTCCGACACGAGCTGCGGATCGGCCGTGTCGCCCAGGACGAATTCACCGTGGAGGACGGCGGAGCGGAAGCCCGTGGTCAGATTGTCGAGAATGTGAAGCAGTTCCCTCCGCTCGCCGAGCTGGCGGACGACGTGGCTGCCGATGTAACCGGCACCGCCGGTGACCAGGATCGCGCCCACCAGAACCCTCCCTGCTGCAGGATCAGCATGATAGCAACGTTTGTTGATGCGACGCGGGAACTGCGCCGGCAGGCCGCCTGCGGAAATCCCGTGACCACCATGAGAGTGTGCATCAATCAGGCCTGTCGCCTTTGTGCGACGGTTCAACCTATTTGCATCCGACATTGCGCTCTCCTGGGCGATGCCCGCCGGGGCCTTTCGTTGGCCGCTGGTGCCATTGGGAGCTCCACGATATGTTGCGGCGATGAGCGACGATCCTGAGCCGCATGCAAATGTTCCATTTGCGACGCTATCGCCCGACACGGTGATCGAGGCCATCGAGGCCGCCGGTTTTCTTTGCGATGGCCGGGTGCTCGCGCTCGGCAGCTACGAGAACCGCGTTTACCAGGTCGGCATCGAGGACCGAGAGCCGCTGGTCGTGAAGTTCTATCGCCCGGGGCGCTGGACCGATGCGTCGATTCTCGAGGAGCACGGTTTCGCGCTGGAACTGGCCGCAGCCGAGATTCCGGTCATCGCACCGCTGCGGGTTGGCGACGCCTCGCAGACGCTCATGACGCACGCCGGATTTCGCCTCGCGATCTATCCGCGCCGCGGCGGGCAGTGGCCGGAGCTGGGCACACCCGATGACCGGCAATGGATCGGACGGTTCCTGGGGCGCATCCACGGGGTCGGCGCGGCCGGTCGCTTCGAGCACCGTCCGAAGCTCTCGGTCGAGGCGATGGGTCGCCAGTCAGTCGACTACCTGCTCGATGGCGATCACATCGCGGACTACATCGCTCATCGTTACGAACTGGTCAGTGGTGAGTTGCTGGATCTGGTGGAAGCCCGCTTCGAAGCCGCAGGCCCGTTGCGGCAGCTGCGCATTCACGGAGACTGCCATCGCAACAATGTGCTGTGGACCGCAGCCGGCCCGCATTTCGTGGACTTCGACGATTGCATGACCGGACCCGCGATCCAGGACTTGTGGATGCTGCTCGCGGGAAGTGCCGCCGAGATGCGTGTCCAGCTTGCGGACGTCCTCGAAGGATATTCGCAGTTTGCGACATTCGATCCGGTCGAGATCATGCTGATCGAGCCGCTGCGGGCGCTCAGAATGATTCATTACGCAGCCTGGCTCGCGCGTCGCTGGCACGACCCGGCGTTCCCGCTGGCCTTTCCGTGGTTCGGCGAAGTGCGCTATTGGGAGCGTCATGTCGCCGAGCTGGAAGAGCAGCTCATGACTCTGGAGCAAATGTGAATATGACCCGGAGCCTGCAACGGCCAACGTCCCATCGCGCGGTGCTGTGATTTCAGTCGATATCCTTTAAGAATCAATAAGATAGCCGACTCATCTAAGGCGAATGCTCAAGGCCGTCGGGACTGCGGGGCCGCACGCTGGATGCGCCCGCGCTCTGCAAGGCGATAGCAACATTCTGCGACGCCGCGTATCTCTGGATGACGACCCGACTGCGGGCCAGGCTGGTGACACTCGATCGGCGCCTCGGGCAATCATTTGAGGGGGGAGAGTCCGGCCTGCGGTACAATCCGCGGCCATTTTTTGGCCCCGCGGAACCGGCACGTGATTCAGAACCTGCGCAACATCGCGATCATCGCGCACGTCGACCATGGCAAGACCACGCTGGTCGACAAGCTGCTGCGCCAGTCGGGCACGCTCGATGCGCGCAAGCCCGTGACCGATCGCGTGATGGACTCGAACGCGCTCGAGCGCGAGCGCGGCATCACGATCCTCGCCAAGAACACCGCGATCCGCTGGGGCGATTACCGCATCAACATCGTGGACACCCCCGGCCACGCCGACTTCGGTGGCGAAGTGGAGCGCGTGCTGTCGATGGTGGACTGCGTGCTGCTGCTGGTGGACGCGGTGGACGGCCCGATGCCGCAGACCCGCTTCGTCACCCAGAAGGCATTTGCCCACGGCCTCGCGCCGATCGTCGTGATCAACAAGATCGATCGGCCCGAAGCGCGCCCGGAATGGGTGCTGAACCAGACCTTCGACCTGTTCGATCGCCTGGGCGCGAGCGAGCGGCAGCTCGACTTCCCGGTCGTCTACACATCGGCACTGCGCGGTGTGGCGGGCTACAGCCCGACGGTGGTCGCCGACGACATGACACCGCTCTTCGAGACCATCGTCGCGCGCTGCCCGGCGCCTGACGTGGACGTAGATGCGCCACTGCAGCTCCAGATCAGCCAGCTCGACTATTCGAGCTACGTGGGTGCAATCGGCATCGGGCGGATCCGGCGCGGCACGATTCGGCGCGGCATGTCCATCGCGGTCGTCGGTCGCGACGGAAAAGTCCGTAGCGAGCGCATCGGCCAGGTGTTCGGCTTCCTGGGACTCGAGCGCATCGAGACAGAGGAAGCGCGTGCCGGCGACATCATTGCGTTCTCGGGGATCGAGGCGCCCAAGATTTCGGATACGATCTGCGATCCGGATGCTCCGGAAGCCTTGCCACCGCTGGTCGTGGACGAGCCGACCATCAGCATGACCTTCGAGACGAACACTTCGCCATTGTTCGGGCAGGAAGGCAAGTTCGTCACCAGCCGCCAGCTGCGCGAACGGCTGCTGCGCGAGACACTCGCGAATGTCGCGCTGCGCGTCGAGGAGACCGATGACCCGGACCGGTTCGATGTCTACGGCCGCGGCGAGCTGCATCTCGGCATCCTGATCGAGAACATGCGCCGCGAAGGCTATGAACTCGCCGTTTCGCGGCCGCGCGTCGTGGTCAAGGAGGAGGGCGGCCAGCGGCTCGAGCCCTGGGAACAGCTCACCGTGGATATCGAAGCGACCGCGCAGGGCGCTGTCATGGAAGCACTCGGCGAGCGCGGCGCGGAACTCGCGAACATGATTCCTGACGGCAAGGGCCGGGTGCGGCTTGATTACAGGATTCCCTCGCGCGGCATGATCGGCTTCCAGACGGATTTCCGCACCATGACGAGCGGCACCGGGCTCATGTACCACGTGTTCGATCACTTCGGGCCCGTGGTCGCCCGGGATCTCGCCGAACGCACGGCCGGCGTGATGATTTCCAATGGTCGGGGTCCGGTGCTGGCTTATGCGCTCTTCAACCTGCAGGAACGCGGCCGGCTGTTTGTCGGGCCGGGCGACCTGGTTTACGAGGGGCAGATCGTCGGCGAGTCGAGCCGTGAAGGCGACATGGTTGTCAATCCGCTGAAGGGCAAGAAGCTCACCAATATCCGCACACAAAGCAAGGACGAAAACGTGCTGCTGACGCCGCCCATACGCATGGGTCTCGAGCAGGCAATGGAATACATCATCGACGATGAACTCGTCGAGGTCACACCCAGGAACATCCGGCTGCGCAAGCGTCACCTGAACGAAGGCCAGCGCAAGCGGGCTGAACGGGCGGGCTGAACGGGCTGTCTGCGGCCTGCTCGGGGCGGGCCGCGATAGCGGGTTGCGTGTCACGGACTGGCCCCCGTCGATTCGCGAACGCCGTCACGTTCCCCGCGAAGTCGTTCCCATAGCATCGGTTGCATTACGTCGCATTCGAAGAGTGCGGCGCAGGCCTGCGTGGGGTCATGGTGGCCAAGCAAGATCCAGGCAATGTTGTGCGACTCAAAATACTCGCGCCGAGGGCGGCCGCGCCGCCTGCACCTGCGCCCACGCCGGAGCGCGATCACAGCACGGACGAAATCCACCCGCTGCTGGAGCAGCAGCTGCTGGAGGCCGCGGACACCGATGGCCAGATGCGGCTGCGCAAGCTCTTGTCGATCATCACCCGCCAGTACGATATTTACGAAAACGATCGCACCAGCCTCGAGACCGTCATGCGCCTCGCCTCGGACGAGGCATCCACGATCACTGAGCAGCTCGAGCTTGAGAGCGTCGCCAAATTGCAGGCGATACTCGATCACGTCAAGGACGGCATCATTTCCTGTGACCACCTCGGCCGCATCGAGAGTGTGAACCGGACGGCCGAGCACTTCTTCGGCGTGCGCCAGTGCGACGTGCTGTCGGACACGCTGGACAGCCTGTTGCCACAGCTCGCGGCGGGCGGCGACATCGGCCAGACGCTCGACGAAATGGCTTCTGCGCAGGAGAACACCCACTACGACCTGGCGGCCCGCGAAGTGGTCGCCAGGCACCGGCGCGGCGAACTGATGCCCGCCGAAGTCCTGGTCAGCAAGATGCTGACCAAGCGCCGCCCGACCTACATCGTCTGCGTGCGCGACACGGCCGAGCGGTCCAAGGCCGAGGATGCGCTGAAGGATAGCGAAGCTCGCTACCGGGTGCTGGTCGAGAACGCGCCGGAGGCTGTCGTTGTGTTCGACGTCGAGTCGGGCCGGTTCGTGGACTGCAACGAAAATGCCGCCGAATTCTTCAAGATGACCCGCGAGAAGTTGCTGACGATCGGGCCGGAGGCGGTGAGCCCGCCCGAGCAGGCTGACGGCACGCCGTCTTTCGATGTCAGCCGCCGCCATGTCAAAGTGGCGCTGTCGGGTGGCACGCCGGTTTTCGAGTGGCTGTACCGCGATGCGCAAGGCCACAACATTCCCAGCGAAGTGCGATTCGTGCGGCTGCCCAGTTCCGAAGGCAGCCTGATTCGCGCCAGCATCACCGACATCACGGAGCGCAATCGCGCCGAGCTGATCGGGGCGGGCGAGCGGCGTGCCTTCGAAATGATTGCATCCAGCGAACCATTGAGCAGAGCGCTGACAGCGATCATTGAGGTCGTGGAGCGCGTGCTGCCGGACGCCATCTGCTGCATCCGGCTGTATGACCCGGCCAAAAAAACCCTGACCCACGCGGCGGGTCCCAGTCTGCCACGCGAGTACGTGGCGCTCATGGACAATGTCCCGGCCGAGATCCGCTTCGGGTCCTGTGCCGCAGCAATCGCGTTGCAACGCCAGATCATCGTGCCCGACATCACCAAGGACGCGCTGTGGGAGCATCGCCGTGAGGCGGCGCTGCGCGCCGGCCTGCACGCCTGCTGGTCAACGCCGATCATGGGCGCCGATGGCCGCATGCTGGGAACCTTCGCAACTTACCTGAAGCGCACGCGCATGCCGTCGCGGCGCGATCTTGAACTGGTCGGCCGCATGGCCCAGCTCGCGCGCCTCGCAATCGAGCGGCGCCGCGGCGAGGAAGCGCTGCGCGAGAGCGAACGCCGGTTCCGCGGCTTGTTCGACAACGTCGTCGAGGGCGTCTACCAGGTCACCATGGACGGCTACCTGCTGTCGGCCAATCCCGCGCTGATCGAGATGCTGGGCTATGGCTCGCTCGAGGAGCTACGTGCCATCGGCTCGACCGAATCGCTGTATGTAGTTCCCGAAACACGTCATCGGTTAATCGACAGGCTGATCACGGAAGGCGAGCTGGTCGAGGCCGAATACGACCTGAAGCGCAAGGACGGCACGATCATCACGATCACCGAGAATGCGCGGCTGAATCGCGATGAACGCAATCAGCCGAGCGGTTTTGAAGGCACGGTCACCGATATTACGGAGCGCAAGCGCGCCGAGCAGCGTTTCTATGAGCAAAAGGAACGCGCCGAGGTCACGCTGCAATCGATCGCCGACGCGGTGATCACGACCGACCGCGCGGGGACCATCGACTACGTCAATCCGATCGCCGAGAAACTGACCGGCTGGCCCGCCGGTGAGGCCTGCGGCCGCAATGTCACGGACGTCGTCAAGCTGGTCACCGATGGCAGTCTCGCGCCGATCGATGATCCGGTCGGTCACGCCCTGGTGAGCGGCGAGCCGCTCAGCCTGGCCGATCAGACCGTGCTCGTGAGCCGGAGCGGCGCCAAAATGCCGATCCAGGCGACCGTGGCGCCGATTCGCGATCGCAACGGCAAAACGGCTGGTGCGGTCATGGTATTCAGCGACGTCAGCCGCGAGCGTCGCATGAAGCGGCTGCTGTCCTACCAGGCGGCCCACGACGCGCTGACCGGGCTGATCAACCGGCGCGAATTCGAGAGCCGGCTGAGTGCCGCGCTCGAATCCGCGCGCGCGGACCACCACGTGCTCCACGCGATGGTCTACGTCGACCTCGATCAGTTCAAGGTCGTCAATGACACCTGCGGGCATCCGGCCGGCGACCAGTTGCTGCGCCAGGTCACGGGCTTGCTGCAGACCCGGGTGCGCGCGAACGACGTGCTGGCCCGGCTGGGTGGCGACGAGTTCGGCGTGCTGCTCGAGCACTGCACGCCGGCGCAGGCGCTACGTATCGCCGACACGCTCCGCCAGGCGATTCGCGACCTGCATTTCCACTGGGGCGCCAGCGCCCTGCAGATCGGCGCCAGCATCGGCATCGTTGAGATCAACCACGATACCGAGAGTGTCGCAGCCCTGCTCTCGGCCGCCGACATTGCCTGTTATTCGGCCAAGGACGGTGGCCGCAACCGCGTGCAGGTCTACGACCCCGCGAGCGCCTCGGCGCGTCACCGCGAGATGCGTTGGATATCGCGACTGACGACCGCCCGCGATGAAGGCCGCCTCGACATCGTGTTCCAGCCGATCGTACGGATTGCTGAACCTGCCGACGTCCGGCCTCATTACGAATTGCTGCTGCGCCTGGTGGACGAAAATGGCCAGACGGTGCTGCCCGCTGAATTCATACCGGCGGCCGAGCGATACAACCTGATGCCTTCGCTGGACCGCTGGGTTATCGAGAAGGTGCTGCGCGACATCGTGCCGTCGACAAAGGACGGCGTCGAAGTGGCGGAATTCATGGTCGCCGTCAATTTGTCCGGCACCACGCTATCCGACCCGGGCTTCCTCGAGTTTCTGACTGATACGCTCGAGACGCACGAGCCGACACCGGGCGTGCTGTGCTTCGAGGTCACAGAGACGGCCGCTATCAGCAACCTCGGGCACGCGAGCTACCTGATGCGCGAGATGGCGAGTCGCGGCTGCCTGATCGCACTCGATGACTTCGGCAGCGGCCTTTCGTCATTCAACTATCTGCGCACGCTGCCTGTGCACTTCCTGAAGATCGACGGCCAGTTCGTCCAGAATGTGGCCAACGACCGCATCGACCGCAGCATGGTCGAGGCGATCGTGCAGATCGGCAAGGCGATCGGCATCGAGACCGTCGCCGAGCGCGTGGAAACCCCGGAAGTACTCGAAACGCTGCGCCAGATCGGCGTCGGCTACGCGCAGGGTTTTCTCTGCGGCCGTCCCGCCCCGATGTCCGGCTTCCCGCACCGCAAGCAAGTTTTCCGCCCGCTGTCATAAAGCGCAGCGCGCACTTTTTTCCTGCGTTATGTACAGCCGCGTCGGGTGTCGCGCTGTGTCGCTCGGCTGCGACATCCCGGAGTTGTCGGTGATGCAGCTCGCGCGGATAGTAGTGCCGACAGTGAAACAGGGCAAACCCGTCGAAAGGCGGGGACGCAAAGCCACCGGTCTGTCGGCCTCACGGCCTACGATAGCGGGGTTGCCACTTGATGCTGCACGCCTGTGCAGCTGCGGCACCCGCTATCTGCGACGCGAGCGACATTCCGGCTACACCACAGCGGGGTGGCCGACGTGTATCAGCAGAAAACCACGACTTGGATCACTGCGCGAAATATCGCGACGGTGACGTTTCTGGTCACGACCATGGCGCTTGCTTCGGTCGCGGAAGCAGGGCCGCGGTGCAAGCGCAAACGCACCTGTCTAGTGGCCCCCAGCCCGCCGCCATCGAACAGCGCGCCGATTATTTCCGGCACGCCGGCGCCTTCCGTGGCGACCGGGCAGACCTATGCGTTCACGCCGGCGGCGTCTGATCCGGACGGCAATGCACTGGGTTTCAGCATCGTCAACCGTCCGCCGTGGGCGTCATTCGATACGACCAGCGGGCGCCTTTCCGGGACGCCCACATCAACCTCGGTTGGCGAATACATCGACATCCGCATCAGCGTCAGCGACAGCCACGCGAGCGCTTCGCTGGCGCCGTTCTCGATCATGGTCAACCAGACGAACCGGCCGCCGACGATCAGCGGCTCACCGCCAACCACGGCGCGCGAAGGCCAGGCCTATGCATTCACGCCGAGCGCCAGTGATGCGGACGGCGACAGGCTGGCCTTCACCATCGCAAATCGGCCATCCTGGGCCTCATTCAACAACGCAACCGGCGCGCTGACCGGTACGCCGGGCACCGGCACGGTCGGCAATTACGCCAACGTCACCATCGCAGTCAGCGACGGAAGCGCAACGGCCGCGCTGTCGGCGTTCCCGATCGCGGTGCAGCAGGCGTCGCTTGGCAGCGCCACCTTGAGCTGGCAGCCGCCGACCAAGCGCACCGACGGTACACCGCTATCCAATCTCGACGGCTACAAGATCCGCTACGGGACCGCGGCCGGCAGTTATCCGAACATGGCCGACATTACGAACGCCGGCCTGACGAGCGCGGTTGTCTCAAACCTGCCACCGGCGACCTACTACTTCGTGATGAGCGCCTACGACACGACCGGAGCGGAGAGCGCCTACACCAGCCCCGCGTCCAAGACGGTCAGGTGAGCACTTCGCACTGCCCTGCGGGGTAAACTCGACGGGTGGGAATCTACCCGCTGTCGGTCGCGCCGATGATGGACTGGACCGACCGGCACTGCCGGTATTTCCTTCGCCAGTTCTCGCCCCGTGTACTTCTTTATACCGAGATGATCGTGGCGAATGCCGTGCTGCGCGGCGACCGCGAGCGCCTGCTGGCCTGTGATCCCGCCGAACACCCGGTCGCGCTGCAACTCGGTGGTTGTGATCCAGGGCAACTCGCGCATGCGGCCGCGATCGGCGTGTCATTCGGCTACGACGAGATCAACCTGAATGTCGGCTGCCCCAGTGATCGCGTGCAGAGCGCGACATTCGGCGCCTGCCTGATGGCACAGCCGCGCCTGGTCGGCGACTGCATTCGTGCCATGCGCAACGCGGTCGAGGTGCCAGTCACCGTCAAATGCCGCATCGGCATCGACGATCATGACGACTATGCGTTCCTGCATGCGTTCGTCTCCGAGGTCGCGGCGGCAGGCTGTGCCACGCTGATCGTGCATGCCCGCAAGGCGGTACTGAAGGGCCTGAGCCCGAAGGAGAACCGCGAGGTGCCGCCGCTCAACTACGAACGCGCGTGGTGGGTGAAGCGCGATTTTCCGTCGTTGACGGTGATCATCAATGGTGGGCTGCGCACCGTGCCGCAGGTAACGGAGCAACTTTTGCATGTGGACGGCGTGATGCTGGGGCGTGAGGCCTACCACAATCCGTATCTGTTGCCGGCGCTGCATCGTGTTGTTCATGCGGATGATTTCGAGACGCCGGATCCAGCATCGATCACACAGTGCATGCGGATCTACGCGGAACGCGAAATGAAGGCGGGCACACCGTTGCGCGCGATTACGCGGCACATGATGGGTCTGTTTGCGGGCCGTGCCGGCGCACGTGCCTGGCGCCGGGCGCTCGGCGAAGGCGCGAGCCACCCGGGCGCCGGGCCGGCGCTGATGGAAGCCGCGCTGTCAGCCGCTATCCGTTTTCCATGAAACGGCGCAGGCGCGAGACCCCGTTACCGTCGCGCCGACCCAGCAGATCATAGAGTGCGGCCAGATCCATCCAGGCTGGCGCTGGCCTGAGACCCAGCGACTCACGCGCACTGGAGAATGGCCATTCGGCGGCCTGACGGCACAGCCCGGCCCGCACCGGCGCCAGCAGCACGTGCCGCACGACTTCGAGCAGGTAGACATCGGGATTCACGATCGTGGACAGCCAGTGGCCGTGACGCAGGCGTGAGCCGATCAGTTCATGGGTTGCAAGCGTGATCGAAGCAGGCACGCCGCGCAGCACGACGTGCAGGCGCCGGTCGGTGATACACCAGACCAGGCACTTCAGGCGATGACGATGGCAGCTCTCGGCGAGCTGCTTTGCGGCCGCGCTGCGCCGCCCGAGGTCGGGGTAAAGCGGACGGCGGCCGCGACTTTGCGCGACGATATGGCGCAGCGTTTCCGCGGTCGCGATTTCGACGCTGAGCGCCATGCCCTGGCCTCCCTGCCGGTGACGCCGGGAGCATGTCAGCGCCGGGACTTGGCCGCCGCGCCAGTATCTGCTGCGGTCACGAATAAATGGCCGCCGGGGCCCGGGATGTCACGAGGTGACATAATGCCTATAATCAATGCTCTAGACTGAGGTGACCCTCAAACCGAGCATGGGTAAGGACAAGGAACTCGTCATACTTTTTGCCGACGTCGTCGGCAGCACCCGGCTCTTTGAGGTGTTGGGCGACCTGACCGCGCGCGACAAGGTCGCCATCTGCGTGGACATCATGCGGCGCGCGACCGAGCAGCGTGGCGGCTCGGTCGTCAAGACCATGGGCGACGAAATCCTCGCGACATTCGAGGACTGCGACAAGGCGTTGGATGCCGCGGTCCAGATGCAGGTCGCGATTGAGGCGCATCCTGAACTCGATGTGGATGGCCAGCACATCGCGATACGAATTGGTTGTCACTTTGGCCCGGTCGTGCTCGAGACGCGCGATGTCTTTGGCGCGGCCGTACACACAGCCAATCGCATGACCAGCCAGGCGAAGGCCGGCCAGATCATCATCACGGATTCGATCTTCGCGCGCCTGTCGGATGAATGGCGCGCGATCGCGCGCCAGGTGGACGTGGCAGTGCCACGCGGCCAGCAGGGCGAGGTCACCATCTACGAGGTGCTGTGGCAGCACGGCGATGCGACCAGCATGCTGCCGGCGATCGCGACGATCACCGAGCAGCACCGGCCGTTCCGGATCCGCCTGACGTATCTGGGCGCGGAGCTGATGCTCGACGACCGCGAGCGCTCATCCGCGACATTGGGCCGCGGCCAGGAAAACGATCTCGTGATCAAGGGCAATCTTGTGTCGAGGCTGCACGCACGCATCGAGGCCGGCAAGAACCGGTTCATGCTGATCGACGAGAGCACCAATGGTTCTTTCGTTCAGGGCCAGAATGGCGACGACGCATTCGTGCGCCGCGACGCGATTCCACTGAAAGGCAAGGGCGTCATCGGGCTCGGGCGCGTGCCGGAGCCGCAGTCCTATCACACGGTCGAATTCAACTGCGAAGAGGGGACCGATACAGTCCCGAGTCCGTCCGGGCCTGCCTGAGGCACGGCCTATTTGAGGCGCGCGCGCAGGCTGTCGAGTTCGCCGCGCAATTCCTCCGGCAGGCGTGGGCCAAAGCCCTCGAGATAGCTGCCGATCTCTTCGGCTTCCCTGCGCCATTGCGCGATGTCCACCGACAGGAGTTCGGTGACCGTCGCGTCAGGCAAATTCAGGCCCGCAAGATTGAGTGCGTCCCGACGCGGGACGGCGCCGATGGCTGTTTCATCCGCTGCAGCGCGGCCCCGGCAGCGGTCGATGATCCAGGCGAGCACCCGGAGATTCTCGCCGTAGCCGGGCCACAGAAAACGTCCGCCGGCGTCGCGACGGAACCAGTTGACCTGAAAAATGCCCGGCAGCCGCGGCACGCGATCCGCCATCGAGAGCCAATGCTGCCAGTAGTCGCCGAAGTTGTAGCCGGCGAAGGGCTTCATCGCCATCGGGTCCCTTCGCACGACGCCGACATCGCCGGTGGCAGCCGCTGTGGTCTCCGAGGCCATGGCAGCGCCGACCAACACGCCGTGTTGCCAGTCGCGCGCCTGGAACACGAGCGGAGCCAGCGCCCGGCGGCGGCCGCCGAACACCAGCGCGGAAATCGGCACGCCCTGCGGCGCATCCGCCATCGGTGAGTAACAAGGGCTCTGCCGCGCAGACACCGTGAATCGTGAATTGGGGTGGGCCGCAGGTCCCCTGGCTGGATCAAACGGCCGGCCCTGCCAGTCAGTCACCGGTGTGCCTTCATCCAGGCCTTCCCACCAGGGCTGATTGTCGGCAGTCACTGCAACATTCGTGAAAATCGCATCGCGGTGGATCATCTCGAAGGCGTGGCGGTTGGTCTTTGCATTCGTGCCCGGCACGACGCCGAAATAACCCGCCTCCGGATTGATGGCCCACAGCTTTCCGTCAGGTCCCGGGTGCAACCACGCGATGTCGTCGCCGACCGTCCAGATTTTCCAGCCGGGCATGCTGTCCGGCGGAATCAGCATTGCGAGATTGGTCTTGCCGCAGGCTGACGGAAACGCACAGGCGATGTAATGAATTTCGCCGGCGGGATTCTCGACACCGACGATCAGCATGTGCTCGGCCAGCCAGCCCTCGCGCCGCGCCTGCCAGCTGGCAATGCGCAGCGCATGACACTTTTTGCCGAGCAGCGCATTTCCGCCGTAGCCGGAACCATAGCTCTGGATTTCGAGGGATTCCGGGAAATGCATGATGAAGCGGCGCTCGGGATCAAGCTCGCCGATCGAATGCAGGCCCTTGACGAAGCTGCCGTCGCTCGCGATGCGCGCTAGCGCCGCGCTCCCCATGCGCGTCATCAGCCTCATGTTGGCGGCGACATAGGCGCTGTCGGTGATCTCGACCCCGCAGCGGGAGTAGGGCGAGTCGAGCGGGCCCATGCAATAGGGGATCACGTACATCGTGCGGCCGCGCATGCAGCCGTCGAACAGCGCTTCCATCTTCCGGTGCGCTTCGGCGGGCGCCATCCAGTTGTTGTTGGGGCCGGCGTCCTCCTGCTTTTCGCTGCAGACGAAGGTCAGATGCTCGACGCGCGCGACATCCGACGGATGGGAGCGGTGCAGGTAGCAGCCCGGGTGGGTCGCGGAATTCAGTGCCAGCAGGTCCTTCGATGCCAGCATCTGCCGGATCATCAGGCGGTACTCGGCCTCCGAACCGTCGCACCAATGCACGCGCTCGGGACGGGTACGCGTGGCGACCTGCTCGACCCAGCGCTGCAGTTCCGGTGGAGCCTCAGCGGGTGATACGAATCGAACCGGTGCTGTCGCCATGCCTGCCTCGCCTGCGGGAGCCCGAATTATATGCAACAAGGCACGCAAAACGCGTTGATCTCGAACGGTAATGCCCTGAGACTGCCCGGATGAGTGGTTCCGGATCCTATTCCAGGTTGCTCGGGCCTGACGGGCCGCTCGCGCGCGTGATCGAGGGCTTCGAATCGCGTCGCGAGCAGCAACTGATGGCCGACTGGGTCGGTGAGACACTCGAGAGTCGCGGCATGCTCGCGATCGAGGCGGGCACCGGCACCGGCAAGACCTACGCCTATCTGGTGCCGGCCCTGCTGTCCGGACGTCAGGTCATCATCTCGACCGGCACCCGGACATTGCAGGACCAGCTGTTTCACCGCGACCTGCCGACCGTGTCGAAGGCCCTGGGCCGTCCGGTGCGGGTCGCGCTGCTGAAGGGGCGCGCGAATTACCTTTGCCGTCATCGGCTGAATCTCTCGGACGCGATGCCGGCACTGCCAGGCATGGAGTTGCCCGAGCGCAAGATGATTGCGCGGATCCGCAAGTGGTCCCGCAGCACGACCAGTGGCGACCTGGCTGAGGTCAAGAGCCTGCGCGATTCGGATCCGGCCTGGAGCGCCGTGACATCGACGCGCGAGAATTGCCTCGGCGCGGAGTGCCCGGAGTACTCCCGCTGCCATGTCGTGCTCGCACGGCGCGAGGCGCAGGCCGCCGACATCGTGGTCGTCAATCATCACCTGCTGCTCGCGGACCTCGCGCTGAAGGACGAGGGGTTCGGAGAATTGCTGCCGGGCACGGAAGCCGTCGTGCTCGACGAGGCTCACCAGGTTCCGGAAATCGCGGCGCAGTTCTTCGGCCTGTCGCTTGCGGGGCGCCAATGCACGGCATTCGCGCGCGATGCGCTGGTGGAGTTGACCCGCGCGGGCCTGGCCCAGTCCGCCGTGCGCGAGCGGCTTGCCGCCCTCGAGGATGCCATCGCGCAAGCACAGGCTGCGATCAGCGGCCGCGGTGAGCGCATCGAGTGGGATGCCTTGCCGGAAGAATTCTGCGCTGCGCTTGAAGCTGCAGGCGAGTGCCTGGCGCGCATCGCGGACGATTTCGCGGAAATGGATTCCGAAGACCCGGGCCTGCGGCAGTGCCGGCGGCGTGCGGTGAAGCTGGGTGAAACGCTACGGAAGTTGCTGGATACGGAGGCGGATAGCGGTCTGCGCTGGGTCGAAGCAGGCCGTGGATTCACGCTGGCGTTCACACCATTCGAAGTGGCGACGCGGCTCGGTGAATTGATGCGAGCCCAGGGCGGCGCCTGGATATTCACCTCGGCAACACTCGCTGTCGGCGACGACTTTTCGCACTTCCTGGGGCGCATCGGCGCCACCGGCGCTGCCTCCGTGCGGATCGACAGCCCTTTTGACTTTGAGCGCCAGGTCCTCCTGCATTTGCCGACCGGTATGCCGGATCCGTCGAGTCCCGGTTACACGGGGCGTGTGCTGGATGAGGCGTTGCCGTTGGTCGAGGCTGCGGGTGGCCGGAGTTTCTTGTTGTTCACGAGTCACCGGGCGTTGCGTGAAGCCGCGCGCCGGCTCGAGGCCCTGCCGATGTTCCGGAATGGCTTTCCGCTGCTGGTCCAGGGCGAAGCGCCGCGCGAGACTTTGCTTGCGCGATTTCGCGAACTGGGAAATGCCGTGCTGCTCGGCACCGCGAGCTTCTGGGAAGGGGTGGACGTGCGCGGGCATGCGCTCGCGCTGGTGGTCATCGACAAGCTGCCATTTGCTGCGCCTGAAGATCCCCTGCTGAAGGCCAGGCTCGAAGGCATCCGGCGGCGCGGCGGCAATCCGTTTCACGATTTCCAGTTGCCGCAAGCGGTGCTGGCGCTGAAGCAGGGCTTTGGACGCCTGATCCGCGACCGCGAAGACTTTGGCGTCGTCGTCATCTGCGATCCGCGCCTCAGGACCCGCGGCTATGGCGCGAAATTCATCGCGTCCCTGCCGCCGGCAAGGATTGCGGCCGATGGCGCCGAAGCGGCGGCATTCCTGCGCCGCCGCCTCGCGGAAGTCGGGCTCCAGGTTCCGGAGGCGCGCCAGGCATGAAGCTGCTGGCGCTCGATTCGGCGACCGAAGCCTGTTCGGCAGCGCTCCTGCACGAGGGCGGATTGATCGAGCGCTATGAGCTTCTCGGTCGCGGACATGCGGAGCGACTGCTGCCCATGGTGGACGAACTATTGATGGAGGCGGGGATCGGACTCTCCGCGCTCGATGCGATCGCCTTCGGACGTGGTCCCGGCAGCTTCACCGGGCTTCGTATCGCGGCGGGCATCACGCAGGGGCTCGCGGCCGGCGCGCGGTTGCCGGTGCTGCCGGTCAGCGATCTCGCCGCCGTCGCATCGGCGGCAGCATGCCTTTCTGGCAAGGACCGGATCCTGGTCTGCATGGACGCGCGCATGGGGCAGGTGTACTGGGCGGCCTTCGACTGCGGCTCAGGCCAGCCGCTTGCGCTCTGTGAGGAGGCGGTTGCGAATCCGGTCGAGGTTGTGCCGCCGGGCGGAACGACCTGGTTCGGGGCAGGCCATGGATTTGCGGCTTATCCCGCGCTTGCCACAAACCTGGGCGCAAGACTCGCGGGGACGGCACCCGAATTGCTACCGCGCGCAAGTAATATCGCACGCCTTGCGGCCGTGGACTTCGCCGCGGGCCGCGGCCTGCCAGCCGCGCAAGCGCTCCCGGTCTATCTGCGCAATGAAGTCGTGCATCGTCGCTGAGGGGGTTTCTCCTGCCGCGGATGTCATAATTCCTGAACAATGAAACGGCAGGCTGCCCGGCTGCGCAAGGAGGAGACCTTGATCCTTGTTATCGAGGACGAGCAGCCTATTCGCGACCTGATCGCCTTCGGCCTGCGCCGGGCCGGATTCCAGGTCGCGCTCGCGGAGAATTGCCGGGCCGCCCGTGCCAGCATCGTCGACCGGCGGCCGGATCTGCTGCTCGTGGACTGGATGTTGCCGGACATGAGTGGCCTCGAGCTGACGCGCCAGCTCCGGAAAGACCCGAATACCCAAGACATCCCGATCATCATGCTGACCGCGCGGGCCGATGAGTCGGACAAGGTGACCGGCCTCGAGGGCGGCGCCGACGACTACATGACGAAGCCTTTCTCCGCGCGCGAGCTGGTCGCCCGCATCCAGGCCCTGTTGCGGCGCAGGACGCCGGCCGGCAATGACGAGCGGATTGAATTCGCAGGTCTTGTGCTGGATCAGGCCGGGCATCGGGTTCTTGCCGATGGTCACGCTGTCAGCCTCGGGCCCACCGAGTACCGCCTGCTCGTTTTCCTGATGACCCATCCCGATCGTGTGTACGCGCGCAGCCTGCTGCTCGACCGGGTCTGGGGCGGGAATGTCTACGTCGAGGAACGCACGGTGGACGTGCACATCCGGCGCCTGCGCCAGGCACTCGAGTCGAGTGGCTACGACCGCTTCGTGCAGACTGTGCGCGGCGCCGGCTACCGCTTCTCGATGCAGGAAGGCTGACGTGTCGCCGGCATGGTCTTTCGCGCTCGCGAGGCTCGCCGGCGCCATCGCAGCGGCGATCGGCCTGGGCCTGGTGTTCGGTCGCATTGGCCTGTGGCTCACGGTCGTCATGGGCGGCATGCTCTGCCTGCAGCTCGTCAATCTGTTCCGGCTACAGCGCTGGCTTCGGCACCGCTCGCAGGAAGCGCCACCCGATCTCGGTGGTGTCTGGGGCGATGTCATCACGCTGATCGGTCGCATCTACCGGCGCAAGCAATTCCACAAGCGTCGGGTGACCCAGCTGTTCCGCGAGTTCCGGCGCCTGACCGCCGCGCTTCCCGATGGCGTCGTGCTGCTGTCTCCTGGCCACGAGATCCTCTGGTTCAACAAGGTGGCCGCGCAGATGCTTGGCCTCCGGCGCGCGGCCGATCGCGGGATGCCGATAGAAAACCTGATCCGGCAACCGGAGTTCTCAACCTACTTGCAGGGCCCGCTCGGCGGTGCTGGGGTCGTCGTGCGCATGCAGGGTGGCGAAAAATCGCTGATGCTCATCGTGATCCCTGCTGGCGGGCAATTGCTGATGCTGGTCCGCGACGTCACGCGTGAGGCCCTGGTGGAGCAGATGCGCAAGGATTTCGTAGCCAATGCTTCGCACGAGCTGCGCTCGCCGCTCACGGTCATCGCGGGCTATCTCGACCAGCTTGGCGAGGCGAGCGAGCTGGAAGTTGAGTGGCGCGGGCCGATCGCGGACATGCGCCTTCAGGCCGGGCGCATGCGTGAAATCGTGGAGGACCTGCTGGAACTTTCGCGGCTGGAGTCGAGCGCCGACGAGGCGCCGATGCTGCCTCTCAATGTGCCAGAATTGCTCGAGCGCCTGGTGCGCGAGGCGCGGGCATCGACGGTGACACCGCCGCGGCTCGAGCTGGATATCAAGACGGACCGTTGGCTGCTCGGCAGCGAACGCGAACTGCACTCAATCGCATCCAACCTGATCTCGAATGCCATCAAGTACACGCCGGCCGATGGCACGATCACCGTGCGCTGGACTTGTGACGATGCCGGTGCGCATCTTGCGGTCGTGGATACCGGTATCGGCATCGCGGCCGAGCACCTGCCGCGGCTGACTGAGCGTTTCTACCGGGTCGATCGCGCGCGCGCCCGCGCAAGCGGTGGATCGGGGCTTGGTCTGGCGATCGTCAAGCACGGCCTGCAGCGGCACGGCGGGCACCTCGAGATCACGAGTGTCGAAGGCCAGGGCTCGACCTTCACTGCGCACTTTCCATCCCGCCGGCTTGTACCTGCCACCAGCGTTCCCGGCCGCGCCCGCGGCTGACGCATTTCTGTAACAAACGCCGTCTACAGTACCGGTCGATGCAAAGGCACCCGGCCACTGGCTGGCGTGCAAAGCCTGATGGCCAGCACTGGAGGAATCATCGTGTACAGGAAAGTTTTGATTGCGGCTCTTGCGGCGACCCTGGCAGTTCCCGTGGCTGTTGCGCAGTCCGCGCGCGACTACATCAGCATCGTCGGTTCCTCGACGGTGTTTCCGTTTACATCGACAGTTGCCGAGCAGTTCGGCCGCGCCAGTCAATTCAAGACACCGAAAGTCGAGAGCACAGGCACTGGTGGCGGCATGAAGCTGTTCTGCTCGGGCGTGGGTGTGCAGTACCCGGACTTCACAAACGCGTCGCGGCGCATCAAGGCAACGGAGCTGGCCGATTGCAGGAAAAATGGCGTCAATGACGTCGTCGAGATCAGGATCGGCTTCGATGGCATCGTGCTGGCAAACGCGAAGGCATCGCCTCTCTATCGCCTGACCAGGAAAGACATCTACCTGGCGCTCGCCAAGCAGATCCCGGATCCGGCGACGCCCACCCAGTTGATTGCGAATCCCTACAAGACCTGGAAGGAAGTCAATAAGGCGCTGCCGGCCGTGCGCATCGAGGTGCTCGGGCCGCCGCCGACCTCCGGAACCAGGGACTCCTTCCTGGAGCAGGTCATGGAGCCGGGCTGCCAGACCTACCCCTGGCTCAAGTCGCTGAAGGACGTGGATGAGAAGCGCTACAAGCGCGTCTGCACGACGATCCGTGAGGACGGAGCCTTCATCGAAGCCGGTGAGAACGACAACCTGATCGTCCAGAAGCTGGGCGCGAACCCGAATTCGATCGGGATCTTCGGCTACAGCTTCCTCGAGGAAAACCTCAATTCACTGCATGGCTCGACCATCGAGGGCATCGCGCCCGAGTTCGAGACGATTTCATCGGGCAAGTATCCGATCGCGCGCGGGTTGTATATCTACGCCAAGAAGGCGCATGTCGGCGTGATTCCCGGCATGAAGGAATTCCTCGCCGAGTACACCAGCGAGAAAGCACTTGGTGACGAGGGCTACCTGGCGGACAAGGGCCTGGTACCGGCGCCGAAGCCGGATCGCGACAAGATCCGGAAAGATGCCGTGGCACTGACCACGCTGAAGGGTGTTTGAGATTACCAACGGTTCACAGACAAGAAACACTGGAAGCAAATCTATGCGAAACATCATCACAGCGAGCGCATTGGGACTGGTCATGTTCGCGCCGGGCCTTGCGGCTGCCGCCACGACCGATCAGGACCGGGCTGATATCGAGGCGCTGAAGCAGCAGGTCGCGGTCCTGCCCGCGCTACTCGCGCGCATCGAGCAACTGGAAAAAGCGAATGCCGCGTTGCAGGGGCAGGCGCCGGCCGCGGCTGCGGCACTCGAGACGCGCGTGGCTGCCGTCGAGGAATCGAATGACAAGCAGTCGGACCAGCTGGCGCAGGGAATGGCATCGGAATGGGCCCGCAACATCAAGTGGAAAGGCGACTTCCGCTACCGGAACGAGCAGTTCAACATCGAAGGAGTCCCATCGGATCGGGTGCGCGACCGGATTCGCGCCAGATTCGGCCTCGAGGCCAGGATCAATCCCAATGTGCTGGTCGGGTTCGAGATCGCCAGCGGAGACGTCCTGGATCCGCGGTCGACGAACTCGACACTGGACGACAATAACCTGCGCAAGACCGTCGGCCTGAGTCTGGCGTATGTGGACTGGAGGCCGCGCGACGGCATGCTGTTCACTGCCGGCAAGCAGAAACAGCCCTGGATCAAAGCTGGCAACAGCTTCCTCTTCGACGGCGACGTCAACCCGGAGGGCATGTCATTCCAGTACGGCGCCAAGACCGGTCCCTTCGCCAAGGCCTGGGGCTTTTGGTTGAATGAGGATAGTTCCGGGGCCGATGGCAATGTCTTGGGCGCACAGCTCGGTTACGTTTTCACCGGGGGCCTGACGCTCGCGGCCGGCTATTGGGACTACGGTGCGATCCAAGACCAGCCAATCGTTCCGTTTACCGGAGCGCCGGCCGGCAACACCGTCTACACCGCGGATGCGAGCTGCACCACACCCAGTCCCACGGGCACGACGCGCTGTTACACCTTCGATTACAACATCGCGGCCGCGGACGTGCAGTGGACCGGCATGGTCGCTGGCAAGCCGATCCTGTTATTCGGGACGTACATGGAAAACATGGACCCGAGCACGCTGAACAGCGCTTACCAGCTGGGATTCATGTTCGGCAAGGCGGCGGATCCGCACACCTGGGAATTCGGCGCCCTGTATGAGCAGGCAGAGCGCGACTCACAGTTCGGTGCGTTCATCGATTCCGACTTTGCCGACGGCCTGACGCAGGGCCGAGGCTATGTGGTTCAGGGCACATGGGCGCCGGTCAAGAACATGACGATGAAGGGTACGTACTTCATCAACGACCGAAATTACGATACGCCGTCTGAAGTCGAGTACAAGCGGCTGCAGCTCGATCTGAACTACAAGTTCTGATCGCAGCAGCGCTGCGATATGATGGACCAGAATCGGCGTGGCCGATCGGGAGTGCAGGGCATGGAAGCGGCTGACCTGGGCCAGCATATTTCGCGGCGCTTCAACGAGGACATGGAGCGCGTCCGCACGCGCGTCATGCAGATGGGCGGCTTTGTCGAGCAGCAGCTGCAGCAGGCCGTCATCGCTCTAGTTGATGGTGACAGCGAGCTCGGCGAGCAGATCGCGCGCGATGACTACAAAGTCAACCAGATGGAAGTCGAGATCGACGAGGAATGCGGCCGGATCATTGCGACCCGGCAGCCGACCGCGTCAGACCTGCGCGTCATGGTCGCTATCATCAAGACCATCACCGACCTCGAGCGGATCGGCGATGAAGTCGAGAAGGTCGGGTTCACCGCCGCCAAGCTTGCTTCAATGGAAAAACCCGCGGATCACTATCGCGAGATCCGGCACCTTGGCAAGCTGGTCACCGACATGGTGCACGATGCCTTGCACGCTTTTGCGCGCCTGGACGCCGACGAGGCCTTCGAAGTGGCGCGCCGCGACCGCAAGGTCGATGAGGAATACGAAGCCATCCAGCGCCAGAGCATCACGTTCATGATGGAAGACCCGCGTTCCATCCGGCGTGCGCTTGAAGTCATGTGGGTGGTTCGTGCCATGGAGCGCATCGGCGACCACGCCAAGAACATCTGCGAGTACACCGTCTACATGGTCCACGGCAAGGACATTCGCCACCTGTCACTTGACGATGCCGAGCGGCAGATCCGCGGTTCAGCTCAGGAGCGCCAGGGCTGAAGATGCCGTCCCGGCGCAGCGCCAACTGGCTCGGATTCCTCGCTTGCGCGCTGGCGCTCGGCGCCGCGTTCTACACCCAGTACGTCCTCGAGTATCAGCCCTGTCACCTGTGCATTTTTCAGCGTTTCACCGTCGCGGCTTTTGGCATCGCGTTCCTGATCGCCGCACTCTTTCCGGCCCGCGGTTTTCGCGGTGCGCTCTACGCGCTCCTGATCGGCATCACCGGGCTTGCAACACTTGCGACGGCGGGTCGCCATGTCTGGATCCAGATGCAGCCGCCAGGCTCGATCGCATCCTGCGGCGCGGATCTAAAATTCATGCTTGAGCTGTTTCCGCTGACGGAAGTGATCCTGAAGGTATTCAAGGCCGGCGGCGAATGCGCGAAGATTGACTTCACGGTGCTGGGCCTGTCGATGCCCGCATGGGTCTTCGTTTTCGCGCTGGTTCTCACGGTCGCCGGGATCTGGAATAACCTGCGCCGGGTCGGTGGCGCCGGAAGCGCTACAAGAGGCGTGTGAGCACCGCCTGATAGACGCGTTGCAGCGTTTCGAGGTCCTCGATGCGGCAGCATTCGTCGATCATGTGAATGGTCTCGTTGACGATTCCCAGTTCGATGACCTCGGCGCCCATCGGCGCGATGAAGCGCCCGTCGGAGGTGCCGCCACCGGTCGACAATTCCGGCGTCCGGCCGCTGATCTCACGCACCGCGGCGACCGCCGCCGCTGCCAGCTTTCCCGGCGGCGAGTAATACGGCATGCCGGATTCATACCATTCGAGCGAAAAACGTAATTGGTGGCGGTCGAGGATCGCCGTGATCGCCTGCTTGAGGCCCTCAGGAGTCTGCGCGGGTGACCAGCGCAGGTTAAAGCGCGCCTTGAGCTCGCCGGGAATTACGTTGGGCGCACCCGTGCCGGCATTGAGATTGCTGACCTGGAATGTGGTCGGCTGGAAATGCTCGCTGCCGGCGTCCCAGACGCGCGTGGTCAGCTCGACGAGCGCCGGTGCCAGGCGGTGAATCGGGTTGTCCGCGCGGTCCGGATAGGCGACATGCCCCTGGATGCCATGCACGATCAACCGCCCCGACAGCGAGCCGCGCCGGCCGATGCGTATCGTGTCGCCAAAGACCTGCAGGCTTGACGGTTCACCGACGAGGCAATAATCGATGCGCTGGCCGCGCTCACGGAGGACCTCGACCACGCGCCGCGTGCCGTCGACTGACGGTCCTTCCTCATCGCTGGTGATCAGGAATGCGATCGAACCATTGAATTGCGCGTGAGCGGCGACGAATTCCTCCGTCGAAGCGACCATTGCCGCTAGCCCGCTCTTCATGTCGGCTGCGCCGCGCCCGAACAGCTTGCCGTCGCGGATGACCGGCTGGAATGGGTCGGACTGCCATTGCTCGAGTGGCCCCGGTGGCACGACGTCCGTGTGGCCGGCAAAGCAGAGGACGGGTCCCGGGCCCCCGCGGCGTAGCGCCCAGAAATTGTCGACCTCGCCGAATCGCATGCGCTCCACTGCAAATCCGAGCGGCTCGAGTCGCGCGATCAGGAGTTCCTGGCAGCCACCGTCGGCCGGGCTCACCGATGCGCGGGACACCAGCTGGCGGGTCAGGTCGAGGGCGGACGACATTGGTGCGGGAACTCCGGAGCGCGAGGCCTGGGCGGGCGCGGCCCTTTATACGGGCGCGCCCCCGGCGCAGCAAGCCTCCGCCTGAAACAATTCGGTAACAAAGCGGGCGTAGAAAGGGCGGGTTGCCGTCCTGGGGAAGGGCGGAGCCTGCCGTCGTGAACCCGCGGGGATGGGGATGCAGACCTCGACCTTGATTCTGGCGCTGCTGGTGCTGACGGGCATCGCCTATCAGCTTGGGCGTGCGCGCTCGCTGCGTGTTGCCGGTGGCGCGCGCGGCGCGCGCAAGCTGCATTCGCTGCCTTCTTACTACGGCCTGTTGACCGCGATCTGGTGCGGCCTGCCGGCGCTTGTAGTGGTTCTGGGCTGGCAGGCGCTGGAGGACCGCATCATCGCCGGCCAGGTGATCCAGTCAATGGGGGGCAGCGTCCAGGAACTGGCGCCCGGCGAGCTGTCGCTGGTCCTGAACGACGTGCGCAATGTCGTCGCTGGCAACGTGAAGCCGGATGCGGTGATGCCCGAGATCGCCGTGGCCGCCCTGCGCTGGCAGCGGCTCGACGGTCTGAGCCGCACCAGCGCCGCGGTGCTGGCGCTCTGTGTCGCCCTTGCCGGTGGATGGATCACGCTATTGCGCATCAAGCCGACGATGCGGGCACGCAATCGTGTCGAGCAGATTGTCCGCGTGGCCTTGATGGGTTGCTCGTTGATCGCGATCCTGACAACCATTGGCATCGTCCTTTCGGTCCTGTACGAATCGCTGCAATTCTTCCGGTTCGTCCCGGTGACCGAATTCATATTCGGCACGCAATGGAGTCCGCAGCTTGCGATCCGCGCCGATCAGGTGGGTTCCTCCGGCGCCTTTGGCGCGGTGCCTCTGTTTGCCGGGACCCTGTTGATCTCCTTCATCGCGATGGCGGTCGCCGTGCCGGTCGGGCTGTTTTCCGCGATCTACCTCGCCGAGTACGCGAGCCGCGGATTTCGCGCCGTGACCAAGCCGCTGCTGGAAGTGCTGGCCGGCATTCCCACGGTGGTCTATGGCTTCTTTGCCGCGCTGACGGTCGCGCCGCTACTTCGCGGCGTCGGCGAGCGTCTCGGTCTTGAAGTGGCCTCCGAGAGCGCGCTGGCCGCGGGACTCGTGATGGGGATCATGATCATCCCATTTGTGTCGTCGCTTGCCGACGACATGATCACTGCCGTGCCCCAGGCACTGCGCGATGGCTCCTATGGCCTTGGTGCGACCCGATCGGAGACGATTCGCAAGGTAGTGTTGCCGGCCGCGCTGCCGGGCATTGTCGGCGGCGTGCTGCTTGCCGTGTCGCGTGCAATCGGTGAGACGATGATCGTCGTGATGGCCGCCGGGTTGTCCGCGAACCTGACCGCGAATCCGCTCGAGGCGGTCACGACCGTAACCGTGCAGATCGTGACCCTGCTGGTCGGGGACCAGGAGTTCGACAGTCCGAAGACGCTTGCGGCATTCGCGCTCGGGCTCATGCTGTTCCTGGTCACGCTGCTGCTCAATGTCATCGCGCTCAAGGTCGTGCGCCGCTACCGGGAGCAATATGAATAGGCCGGTCCCAGCCGCGCAGGATCAATCGCGGATTCGCGAGCGCGTCGAGCGCGGGCTGCGCCGGCGGTATCGCGCCGAACGGCGGTTCCGGGCTTATGGCCTTGCTGCGGCAGTTTCCGGTCTCCTGTTCGTCGCTTTCCTGTTTCTGTCGATCATCAGCACGGGCTACACGGCTTTCGTGCAGACCTACATAAGAATAGACATCAGGTTTAATCAAGAACTAATTGATCCGGAAGGTAAAAAAGATACGGAAACCCTGCGAATAGGTGACTACTCCGGTGTCTTCAAGGAGGCTCTTCGTGAAAAATTTCCGCAGGTCGAGGGAAGACGCGAGCTCCGGCAACTCTACGGACTGATCAGCGACGGCTCCGCGTTCGACCTGCGTGACATGGTTCTCGGCGACCCGCGCCTCATTGGGCAGACGCGCGAACTCTGGCTGATGGCCTCCGATGACATCGACCAGCTTGTCAAAGGCAAGATCGATCGCAAGTTACCGGAAGACCAACGGGTCATTTCCGACCTGCAGCTCGGCTGGCTCGATGCGCTGACTGGAGAGGATCGCGTCGAGCGGCGATTCAACCGTGTATTTTTCACCGCCGGAGATTCACGTGAGCCGGAGCAGGCGGGCGTGCTGGGCGCGGTGGTCGGCTCGTTCCTGACGCTGATGGTGACACTCGTGCTGTCGTTCCCGATCGGTGTCGCGGCAGCGGTCTATCTCGAAGAGTTCGCGCCGGCCAACCGATTTACGGACCTGATCGAGGTCAACATCAACAATCTGGCCGCGGTGCCATCCATCGTCTTCGGCCTGCTGGGCCTCGCCGTGTTCATCCAGTTCTTCGGCGTGCCGCGTTCGGCACCGTTGGTCGGTGGCCTGGTGCTGACGCTGATGACATTGCCGACGATCATCATTGCGAGCCGCGCGGCGATCAAGGCGGTGCCGCCGTCG